>ENA-UPTF01000911-UPTF01000911.1-marine-metagenome-genome-assembly--contig:-NODE-911-length-19670-cov-4.527229_pt1 | contig 19670 bp, 15 predicted proteins | sample MGYA00238166_ERZ767019 | MGnify/ENA primary metagenome ERZ767019 (study PRJEB28930, sample SAMN06266391) | marine metagenome | isolation source: Sea water from 250 m depth | place: Atlantic Ocean | study... | reverse complement strand
AATGGTCTCGCTTGTGGAGCGGTGCTTGCTCGCGCTGGTTTTTCAGTGTGCGTTGTGGAACGGAACGAATCAATTGGCGGCGGGTGTGTGACTCGAGAGGTCACTTTGCCCGGGTTTAAACACGACCTCTATGGGTCTTCCCACGTCTGGATCCATGCCAACCCTGCCTTTCAGGAGCTACGAGAAGAGCTCACCCAATTTGGGCTGGATTACATCTGGGAGGAGGACCACATTACCGGTCATCCCGATCTAAATGGGCCGGGCATCGTGATTTATCGAGACATCGACAAGACTTGCGAGAGCATAGCGGTCTATTCTGAAAAAGATGCAGCCCGGTATCGGGAAATTTACGATGATTGGCAGCTTATTCGGGATGGATTTATTCGCACTATGTTCTCACCACCAAATCCCCCGAGTTATGCCCCGGCCGCATTTGAAGGCAGCGTCGCGGGGCTTAATCGAATGCGCGAGTTCAATTTATCTTCTCGAGCATTCGTACTGGAAAAATTCGAGAATGAATTTATTAGGGCTTCGATTTTGGGTTGGGCGCTGGCGCCTCAGATCTTTCCGGATACGGAATGTGCCGGACAGTCATTTTATGTGTTGATTCCGGGCATTCATACCTACGGCAGTGCCATACCAAGAGGGGGGTCGCAAATGATGCCCAATGCGTTCGCTCGGTTGATTGAAGCGCGTGGTGGTCGTGTGATGACCGGGTCACCTATTTCGCAGTTCATTGTGCGCGAAGGAGAATGCAAAGGATTTCGATTAGAAGATGGGACCGAAATGTTGGCTGACAAGGCGGTGGTAACCGGCCTTGGCCCAAAGGTGTCTTTTCTTGACTGCTGTAGAAGCGAAGACCTACCGCCGGATTTTATTGATGCTTGTCGACGCTTCTCCTATGGGCGGGTCTCGATTTGTCGGGTGCACTATGCCCTTAATGAGGCGCCTGTTTGGAACAATGGTAAGGACATGAGTGCCTGTGCATTTCAGCGCGTGTTCCATTCTTTTTCGGACATTGACCAACAATATGGTGAGATCGTTTCCGGTGTGGCACCGACCCGACCTTTTTTGTGGGTGGCTTGCTGGACGACTATTGACCCATCTAGAGCGCCTGAAGGGAAGCATACCTTGATCATGGATACCTTTGTTCCCTCTCATTTGGCAAGTGGCGAATCGTGGCATGACTTGAAAGAAGAATACACGCAGAGTGTCATGTTACCGATCTTGCGAGAGCATACTCAAAACATGAACGACGACAACATACTTTCTGCGTATTACGATACCGGGGTCAGTCTTGAAGCTGCCAACCCGTGTTTTGTTGATGGCAGCACGACCGGGGGTGAGCGCACACTTTCACAGACGGGTTATTTCAGACCGCTGCCGGGTTACAGTCAGTACAAGTCACCGCTAAAGAATCTGTACATGACGGGCCCATCATGTCACCCGGGCGGCGGGATTACTGCAATGGGTACGATTACGGCGCGCGTTATTCTAGATGAGTTGGGCGCACTCAACGGCCAGGATGCATTTTCGTTTTCGGAGAATTGATTAATGCGAAATCCAATTGAAAAATACACGGCGTTGGTGATCCAACCGCACGTGAAAGTAGCCGAGGATCGTTCAGATATTTCTGAAAACCTCGATCGACTGATCCGAATGATCGATTTCGGAGTGGGATATTTCTGGGAAGTCCCGGTTCGTCTTGTTGTATTACCCGAATACGGGCTTCAGGGAGTGACGACCCCGGGTAAAGGTGAGCACGGACTCGATGACTTTATGAAAAAGGCCATTCTGGCGGACGGACCGGAAGTAGAAGCGTTGGCGGGCAAGGCAAAAGAGTACGGACTTTATTTGTGTGCTGGCGGAATCATTGAGCAATTACCTGAATTTCCTGATCGCTGGTTTAACACCGTGTTGATTCTGGGGCCGGAAGGGAAAATTGTGCTTCGTTACCACAAGTACCACATCAACCCATCGCTGGGGCTCGGTACCAGTCCGCATGACATGTGGGATGCATACACAGAAGCCTTTGGCACCGATCTCAAGACCCTTTTCCCGGTAGTACAAACAGACATTGGAAATCTCGGGGCCATGACTTGCCACGATGGCGCGACTCCAGAGGTGTCTCGAGCGCTGGGATTTAATGGCGTTGAGGTCCTTTGTCACCCAACCGCGATGCAGGAAGTTGAAGGTGTGTCGGAACCCTGGGACTTCTGGATGTTTACGAGGCGCACGCGGGCCCATGACAACATGTGTTATCTCTTAGGATCGAACTGGGGGTCCGTTGATTACAGTTATTACCCAAAAGCGTTTTGTCCCGGACATTCGCTCATGATTGATTACACCGGTATGGTGATGCGCTATGCACCCTATCCGGAAGAGCAAGTACTTTCGGCGACGATTGATATTGAAGCATTGCGGGAGCATCGGACACACATCAATCATAATTTATGGGTCGATGTGCGTACCGAGGCATTTCGTAATCTCTATGACCAGCCGATTTTTCCAGCTAATCAGTTTCCCCCTGGAAAACCTCCGCGTAACCTCGCAGCCAAGATGGAAGGCGCCTATGAGTCGATGCGTCGAATGTATGATCGCGGACAATTCGAGATGCCTTTCGACAAAGATGGGGCTGACCCTGCTGATGTGGTTCGGACACGCATTGAGAATGCGCAAGCGCGCGGCATTCTTAGAAAGGATTGAAATAGGAACTCGGAGAAATTTTTATGCAGATCCAGTCGCCGTTGGCGGATATAAGCCTATCTATTGATTCGATCAGCCGGGATGAAAGCATGGTGCGGTTGGATGCCACCCAGCAACCAGGTCAGGTACCAACCACCGCATATTTAGATCCCGCGGAAGTGGGGCAATTTATAAAAGCTTTTTTAAAACCATCGTTGCTGCTCTACCTTGTCCGCCTTGGACTGCATAGGCGGCGTGTTGCGCGGGGCGTTGGACTGCCAGTTCGAGCGGCTCATCGGGTAAAACATCCGACGCCGATACCTTGGTAGTCGGGTAGCTATCTTTTGCATTTCGAACACAAGAACAATCTCCATTGAGTCCACAGATTACAGGAGGTGACGCGCTCGCTTGGGCATTGGAGTCGATTGGTGTCGATACGCTCTACGCAGTTCCGGGCGGTCAACTGGATCATTTTTTTGATGCAATTCAGCGTATGGGACCCAATCGAATCCGCTTGTTACGACCGCGCCACGAGCAAGCTGCTGCCTACATGGCCTTTGGTCATGCGCGCTCGACGGGAACTGTGGGTGCCTACTGCGTAGTCCCTGGGCCCGGGGTATTAAACACCCTAGCGGCGCTTTCGACCGCTTGGGCCACATCATCGCCAGTCCTTTGTATCTCGGGACAAGTGCCGACCCACGCGATTGGATCGGGCGCCGGATATCTGCATGAAATACCAGATCAACTGGGAATACTGGCACGGTTAACCCGATTCGCCGAAAGGATCGAATCTCCTGAGGCCGCGGGCAAATGTATCCATAAGGCGATGGCTGCCATGTTTTCTGGGCGACCCCGGCCAGTAAGCGTAGAAATGCCGATGGACGTGATGGCGGAAAGCAGCGTGGTCAGCGACATTGACCAGTTTGTTCGGCCAAGAGTTAAAGCACCGGACGCAGGTCAAATTGAAGAAGCTGCCAAACAATTGGCATCGGCCAGACGACCACTGATTTACGTCGGAAGTGGCGCCCTCGATGCGAGCGAGGAGATTAGCCAATTGTCAGCTCTGCTTGGGGCGCCGGTAGGGGCGTTTCGATCGGGCCGAGGCGTGCTCGACAGCCGCAATCCACTCTCCCTTGTATTTCCAGCGGCGCGACGGGCTTGGGCAGAAGCGGACTTGGTGCTCGCCATTGGAACACGGCTTAAGTATCCCCAGATGTACTGGGGGCTCGATGAATCGCTGAAGGTCATCCGGGTTGATCTGGATCCCGAGGAGTTTGATCGACATCAGTCGCCAGAGATTGCGATCGAAGCCGATGCCCGTTTGACCGCACTTGCCCTGGCGGAGGCGTTGACTCGTCATGACATGCAGATAAATAAAAATTGGAACGCGCGCGTCAGCGACATTCGACGGGGTGTCGAGGGAGAGATATCACAGCATCTTTCGGTGCAATTGCCATGGTTGAACGCGATTCGCGAGGCAGTGCCGGAAGAGGGAATACTGGTCGACGAAATTACCCAGATGGGTTATTGCTCATGGTATGCGTACCCAGTGTATGGGCCGCGGTCTCTCGTGACGGCAGGCTATCAAGGTACGTTGGGTTATGGATTTGCGACAGCGCTCGGGGTGGCAGTGGCCAATCCGGATCGCCCCGTGGTATCGATCAATGGGGATGGGGGTTATCTTTACACGGCCAATGAATGGGCAACCGCAATGGAATACGGCATTCCTTTGGTCGCCGTTGTCTTCAACGACAACCGATACGCTAATGTGTATCGACAACAAAAAGAATGGTTTGACGAGCGGTTTATCGCTGCTGACCTGGTAAATCCAGATTTTGTTGCGCACGCCCGCAGTTTTGGTGTGCGGGCTGAGCGTGCCACTACGCCAAACGAGTTACAAAAGTTGATTCGAGAGGCGATTGACCGTCGTGAACCCCGATTGATCGAAGTGTCCTTGCCCGCCGATATGCCAACGCCGTGGCGATTTATTATCGAACCCCCAGTTCGTGGTGATGCCGCTTAGAGAAATTTATGAAAAAACACGTTTTAGAACTACCGGATGGATTCACTGGAGGTGTGACCTTGGCGGTAAACATCTTGACAGGTAACTTGAAGTCCCATTTGTCATCATGAATTTATATGAATGACAAGTTGTCCAAAGCCCTAAGCAGGCGACAGGTGCTTGATAACCTCAAGCCCTATATCCAGGGGGCAGGCGTACCTGTCACTGAGGACAATGGCGTCAAGCTTTCTTTCAACGAATCTCCCTATGGGCCATCTCCCGAAGCGCGACAGGCCTACATTGATGCGTCGAATTCAATTGGATCCTACGGAGATGGCCAGCAAACCGCACTGCGTGAGGCACTGGCTAAAGTGCATGATCTCCCGGCAGAAAATATTCTCTGTGGGAACGGCAGTGACGAACTGATTTCTCTTTTGATTCGTGCTTTCCTAGATTCTGGCAGCGAGATTGTTTTAAGTGAAAACGGATTCGTGAATACCCGAACCCATGCAATCGTTGCGGGTGCAAAGATTGTTTCTGTGGCGGAAAAAAATTGGACAGTGGATGTAGAGGCAGTACTGGCGGCCATTTCACCAGAAACACGAATTGTTTCAATCTGTAACCCAAACAACCCTGCCGGGACGTTTGTGGACCGGTCAAATATGCGACAGCTCGTCGACTCCATACCCAGCCAGGTCATTTTGCATATTGACGAAGCCTACGCGGAATATGCGATACCAGAGCCTGAATTCGAATCAGTCGTTGATTGGCAATTGGATCGGGAGAATCTGGTGGTGACACGAACTTTTTCAAAAGCGTATGGTTTGGCAGGCCTTCGAATCGGCTGGTTGGTCGGGCATGCGTACGTTGTCGATGCGATTGATCGATTCCGGACACCATTTAATGCCAATACGGCAGCCCAAGCTACGGCAATTGCGGCGCTAGAGTCCCAGGAGTGGTTGCGGCAGGTGGTGGCCGATAATCGGGAAGTTCGTAACGAGTTTGTAGCGCGTCTGATCGAACTGGGTCTCGATGTTATTCCGAGTGTTACCAATTTTGTCCTCATGCGGTTCCCATCAGAGACGGGGAAATCTGGAAGTGATGCTTATCGCGCCCTCGAGGCACAAGGTTATCTTGCAAGGCCAACAGAACCTCGCGATGCCTACCTTCGAATTACCATGGGTACAGCAGAGCAGATGGAAGACGTGACTCGAATTATTGGTCACTATGTTACGGGTGATCCGCTATAACCGAGTTCCCTGAGTGGGGTCAAATAGAGAAATCGCATCAAGATTGATAAAAATCTCAATTTTGTCTCCAGGGCGAACCCGTTTCGATGATGCCATCCGAGTCGTGAGATCAATGCCGTTATTCTTTAGGCGCACGTGTAAATCACCACCGGTCATCTCAACGTCGGTAACTTTCATTTCCAGACTATTGAGAGAGTCGGATGCTGGTTGGGACGATGCGGGGATTAAACTCTCCGGCCGAATACCCAGAAGCGTTGCCGTACCTTCCTCTGGAGTGCTGGTGAATTGATAGGATTCAAGCTTGAGCTTCAACTCGTTTTTTTGAAAAACAACGGAATCGTCTTGTAGGTGGAGTGTGCCTGGCACAAGGTTGATGCCGGGCGTGCCAATGAATTCAGCGACAAAAAGACTGTTTGGGGCATGGTAGAGGTCATAGGGCGTGCCGATTTGGCGGATTTGCCCCTGGTCCATTACGGCTACTCGTGTAGCCAGCGACATGGCTTCGGTTTGATCATGGGTTACGAAAACCATGGTTGCGCCAAGAGTTGCATGTAAAGAGCGCAATTCACTTCTCATCTCAAGTCGTAGTCTCGCATCTAGATTGGACATGGGTTCGTCCATTAAAAACAGGTCAGGATTTCTGACTAGAGATCGCCCGATTGCTACGCGCTGTCTTTGTCCTCCGGACAATTGACGTGGTTTTCGGTCCAGGAGATCTTGAATTTTCAAGAGGCTAGATACCCGTTGTAATGCATCATGTTGTTCGGCTTTTGAAGCGCCACTGCATTCCAATCCAAAGGTGATATTCCTTGCTACTGTCATGGTGGGATAGAGCGCGTAATTTTGAAAAACCATAGCGACATTTCGGTCTGCAGGAAGAAAGTCCTGCACGGCTTTTTCCTTGATAAAAATCTCTCCAGAGGTGATGGGTTCCAGTCCAGCGATACAATGAAGCAGTGTCGATTTTCCGCAGCCACTTGCACCGAGAAGCACAAGAAATTCTCCTTGTGTGGCCTCTATTTCAATGCCGTTGAGCACGGGAGTTTGCCCGAATGATTTGTGGAGATTGTGAATTGCGAGAGACATCCGTCAGCCCTTAACCGAGCCTTGCGCTAGGCCCATCACGAAGAATTTACCTGCTACAAGGAAAATCAGTAGTGTCGGCAGAGCGGAAATCATGACAGCAGCCATATTTACGTTGTGTTCGGCAACGGCATACTGGGTAGAGATGATATTCAGGACCGCCGCCATGATCGGGCGTTTGCCGGTCTCACCAAACGTTAACGCGAAAATATAATCATTATAGATACCGCCAAACACCAAAATTACAGCAACGATGGTGATGGGCGCAGACATGGGCACAATCACCGACCGGAAGATCTTAAAGACGCCTGCGCCATCGACAATTGCGGCTTTAACCAGTTCAGAGGGAAGTGAGACATAAAAGTTGCGGTAAAGCATCGTCGTCAGGGGCACACCATAGACGGTGTGAATGAGGATCAGTCCAAAGGTGCTGCCGAAAATTCCGAGCTTCTGCATTGTGACGGCAAGGGGGATGAGAAAGAGTTGCAGTGGAATAAAGCTGCCAATGATCAGGGCTCCGAAAAGAATATCTGCGCTCCTTGAGCGCCAGAACGACATCAGGTAGCCATTCAAAGCACCAATTACGATGGCAGCCGACATGGCGGGAAAAAGGATCGCCATAGTTTCAAAGAAATAGGGCTTGATCCCGGTGCACACCAGACCTGTGCAAGCTGATGACCACGCCTTTTCCCAGCCAGCAGTTGTCCAGACGATAGGCAGTGCAATGATCGAGGAATGGATTATCTCGTCAAGTGACTTGAACGAAGCAACAACCATGACGTAGAGAGGAACCAGAAAATACAGCGCCAGAACAAACAACAATCCATGAACCAGTGCCGAACGCAAAGAGTACTGACGCCTGCTTTTCATTGTTTCCGTTTCCGCAGTTCGTAGATCAGATAAGGCAGCACGATAGCCATGATGCTAACCACCATTACCACTGCCGCAGCCGATCCCTGACCAATTTTGCCGCGGACAAAATAGAATTCGTAAGCATAGAGGGCGGGCAGTTCTGACGCGTTTCCTGGACCACCTTTGGTTAGGGCGACAACGATGTCGAAGCTTCGAACCACATTAAATGCCAGCAGGACAATGGCCGTCATGAGCGTCGATCGCAACTGGGGTAGAACAATAGATGCGTAGACTCGCCACGTAGGGATACGGTCAATTTGGGCGGATCGCCAGAGGTCCACATCAATACCTTTCATCCCAGAAAGGAAAAGCACGATTACTAAACCGGTGCTGTGCCAAATCGCAGCGCCCCCTAAAGCATAGATCGCGTATTCAGATGACCCGAGAATGTTGAAAGAAAAACTCTCGAATCCAAGTTCACGAATAAGATGCTGTAGGCCCGTCGTTGGACTTAACACCCATTGCCAGGCAAGTCCGGTGATTACCAGAGACAGCGCTAATGGATACAAGTAAATCGTGCGGTAAATGATTGCAGACTTGGGCAGTCGATCCAGCATGGCGGCAATGACAATTCCGATGCTCAGGCATCCGAGCAGATAGACGCCGCCGTAAATAAACATATTGCCGTAGGTGTTCCACCATCGGGCAGAGGAAAACAACTTTTGATAATGAAACAGGCCGATCAGTTTTTTGCTCGGCAGAAAACCGGAATCGGTAAAAGAGAGATACGCAGTTGCGGCACCGAATCCCCAGATAAAGTACACCGCCACTAAAACGGTTGGGGTGAGGGCCGCTGCAATCAGCAACTTTTGTTGGAAATGCCCCTTCATCGGTGCATCGAAGAAAAACGGGGCCCGGAAAAAAATTCCCGGACCCCGGTCTACACAGTACGTCCTAAAATTAGTTGCTCTTTACAGCTGCGAGCAGTGCATCACGGCCTTCGGCAGCGGACATGTCGCCATTCCAGAAGGCGGTTACCGTATCCTTCAGCGCGGTCTTAAGACCGCTGGAACGTGCATTCCAATGCGTCACAGTTTTGCCGGAATTCATCCGGCTGACTGCTTTGGTCGCACACCCGGAGAACTTTGACGGGTCTGCACCTTTAACTGCTGGCAACGTGCCTTTCGCAGCTGCCGCTTCGATCTGCGTGTCTGGATCGGTGAGAGCTGCCGCAAACAGTCGCTGGGCCTCTTGGTCTTCGGCGTTGTCGGACTTCAGGAAATGGAAGCCATCCGCTAATGCGGTTACGGTTTCTGACCAGGGAGTTAGTCGACAAGACCAGTCTTTGCCTTCTTCCATCTCACCATAGCCACCGGTTGCCCAGGGACCCATGAAAATGTACGCAGCTTTACCTGACACAACGAGATTATTGGTGTCATTCCAGCTTCGCCCCGCTTTACCTTCATCGGTAAATTCACGAATAGCTGCAAATTTAGCGAAGGCATCTACCATTGTCTCGCTGCCGATCGCATCAAGGTCACCGCTCATAACGCTGTCGTAAAAAGAGGCACCGCCTGCGGCAAGTACGACGTGATCAAACGCGACGGTTTCCTGCCAGTCTTCCCCGCCGATAGCGAGAGGAATCACGCCAGCGTTTTGTAGAGCATTAAGGGATGACATGAAGTCTCTCCAGCTGTTCGGCTCATTGATACCCGCGGCATCGAGGACGCCCTTGTTGGTAAACAGCCAGTTCACGGTATCGACGAAAACCGGAACAGACACCCACGTGCCATTGTGTTTACCAGAAGCTGCAAGTCCGGCTGGATAATGCTCGTCCCAATTGCCAGCTGCAGCATAGGCAGAAAGGTCTGCTGACATTCCAGCGCTAGCAAAATCTGCTGTCGATCCTCCGAGAACTCCTTGTACCACCATCGGTGGATCTCCACCGAGGAAGCGGGTCTTCGCAGACGCTTGGGAGTCTTCAGTGCTCGGAAACGCAGATTCTTTCCACGTTCCCCCTAGGGATTCGTAGGTTGCCTTGAACACGGCGAGTGCCGCATGCTCCCCTTCGGCGTTCCAGTTATGCGATACATCGGTGTCCGCATAAAGGCTGCCAGAGAGAAACATTGTTGCAATGGTTGCCATCGCAAAACCGCGTTTGATCATTTTCATATCTCCTCCAGTCTTAAAAATTGTCTTTCTTGACGACTGCCTAGATAGCCGGCTGGCTACATTGATACTCGTCTATTGCCGGGGCAATCAACTATTTTTACCGGCCTTGGTCAGAATTTATCACCAGTTGTGAATCAAATCCATGAAAAACCGGATGATCGCACTAAGGGGTATGACGGATTGGGACATTAGTGCGATGCTTTCTGATCGTTATTAATTGGGTCTCCTAGTATTATTGCAGCGTGGGGTATTGGAGACGAAGGCCTTGTTCACAGAATTGTAGACCTAGATGATAATCTGTGTTCTAAGCAATAGAGGCTTGCACTCATCATAAAGGGAAAGCGCTGATGCTGGTCGAGCAGATCGAAGGGAAATGGGTCGACGTCTTTAAAGAGGTGTTTGATCTTTGTCGAGTGGCGGTTGGAGACGAGGTTGTGATTCTTTCAGAATCACAGTCGCGTCAGGTTAATGTGCGACTTGCAGACCTTGCATTGCTTGCGCTTGGGGCAAAAGTATTTCACCTGGTTCTACCTTCTCCGGAATTGATTGGTAACGTCCCCGTACGTTCTACTGGGTCATCTGATGTACTGCGTGGTCGTACCCCGATCATTGCAGCCTTGGCACGTACGACCCTAGTTGTGGATCTCACGGTAGAAGGCTTACTACACGCACCCGAACTCCCAAGTATCCTGGAAGAAGGGACGAGGGTACTTATGATTTCGAACGAACACCCGGAAGCACTAGAGCGTTTGCGCCCTGATGAGAATCTCCGTTCCCGGGTGCAGGATGCGGTCCGCAATGCCAAAGAGGCCAAGAATATGCTTGTGACCTCGGATGCAGGAACAGAGCTGAGCGTCAGCCTTGCAGACTGCCCGATCGCAGGGGTGTGGGGTTGGACAGATCGTCCGGGTACCGTGGCCCATTGGCCAGGCGGCGTGGTCGTTGCATTTCCACTACGGCATTCTGTTCGTGGTCGTTTGGTTTTAGATGTTGGTGATATCAACCTGACATTCAAGCGATACCTGGAGTCACCGGTTACTTTGATAATTGAAGATGATTATGTGACTGCAGTTGAAGGGTCTGGCGTCGATGCCATTTTGATGCGCAACTATTATGATGCTTGGAACGATTCCGAGGCTTATGGTGTTTCCCATGTGGGATGGGGACTCAATCCAAAAGCGCGTTACGAAGCTTTGACTGTGTACGACAAGCGCGATACCAATGGCACTGAGTTAAGAGCGCTGGCCGGAAATTTTTTATTTTCGACAGGCGCCAATGAACATGCGGGACGGTATACGCTGGGCCATTTCGACCTGCCAGTTCTCGGGTGTACCATTAAGCTTGATGACGAAGTGGTTGTGGAAAACGGCAAGTTGCTCGGCTGAAGCAAGTGGCAGATGTGGATTACCTTGAGAGAGGCGATGGCCCAACTGTCGTTTTTCTGCACGGAATTGGCGCTGATTCCGAAAGTTTCGCGTTCCAGCTCGAAGCGTTTGCCACGGCGGGATATCACGCGGTGTCCTGGGATATGCCGGGTTATGGCAGATCAGCGCCGTTGGTACCGATGACTTTCACCGGTTTGGCCGGGCGGCTCCGGCAGTTTCTGGAGGAATTAAATGTGCCCGCTGTGCATGTGGTGGGTCATTCCATTGGCGGTATGATCGTGCAGCAATTGGCACGAACAGCACAGGACAAATTGCTAACAATGGTACTTGCGCAGACTTCCCCAGCGTTTGGGAGTAAGGATGGAGAATTTCAGAGAAAGTTCGTCACCGAACGGTTGCAGCCACTGCAACAAGGTCAGTCTATGGCTGATATCGCTACTGAGGTCTTACCCAGTCTGGTTGGTGTAGACCCCGACAGAAAGGGTGTTGAGTTGGCTCAAAAATGTATGTCCAGGGTGCCGAATGATTCGTATGTAGCTGCAGTAAAGTGCCTGGTGGAGTTTGAGGGCAGAGATCACTTGCCCTTCATTGCCGTACCAACTCTGGTGTTGGCTGGGGAAAACGACAGTAATGCGCCCGTATCGATGATGAAGAAAATGGCACAAAAGATTCCAGGAGCAGAATTCACCGTAATTCCAGGCGCTGGACATTTGGCTCCGATGGGGCATCCCGACAAATTTAATCATGCAGTTCTCGATTTTCTTGCAAGACACGCGTACAAGAGCGAAATCAATCAAGCCTAAACAATAATCCGATCCCATGACTGATTTACCTATCTTTGAAAGCGATGCATGGCGTCTCACGGACCAGGAGCGGAAACTCACTGATCAGGCGCGGGAGCTCGGCGAGACACGATTCGCTGATCGCGCAGCTCGTTATGATCGTGACGCAGAGTTTCCGATAGAAAACTATCGTGATTTGCACAGTGCCGGGTTGCTTGGGATCTGTATTCCCACAGAGTACGGTGGCCTCGGTGCGAACCTTCGAGCCTATGCGTTGGCAGCAGCCGAAATTGGTCGATATTGCGGCGCCACTGCACTGACTTGGAACATGCACGTTTGTTCTTGTCTTTGGTCGGGAGCGCTCGCTGATGACTTAGAGATGGATGGAGTTGCGCGCAAGCACCATCACGACACGCGCGCCGTTCACTACAGAAGAATTCTTGACGACGGCGCAATTTATGCTCAACCGTTCTCGGAGGGTGGTTCGGCCGCTGCCGGTACAGTGGCATTCAGTACGACAGCAATTCGAAGCGATGGCGGTTGGGTGGTACGCGGCAAAAAGATTTTTGCATCTCTTGCTGGCAGTGCCGACTACTACGGGACACTTTGCACTGAACTTAAGCATGCCGACGACAAGCCGAGTCGCAGCAATACTCTCTACCTTGCGGTACCAGCAAAGGCCGAAGGTGTTCGTGTTGTCGGAGATTGGGATCCACTCGGCATGCGGGCTACTGTGAGTCGCACGCTGTTGTTTGAAGAGGTTTTTGTTCCAGATGGGTCCGAACTGTTGCCACCCGGTGTTTACTTTCAGGCAGCCAGCCGTTGGCCGCATATGTTCATGACTTTGACGCCGGCATATATGGGGCTCGCGCAGGCAGCTTATGATTTCACGGTTAAATATCTCCGCGGTGAACTGCCCGGGACGCCACCAGTTAAGCGGCGTATGTATCCGACCAAGCAGTTAGCTGTTGCGGATATGCGCCTTATGCTAGAGCAAACCAAAGCAATTTGGTTTCAGGCCATGAGCGAAGCGGGCCCGAATCCAACCAAAGAACAAATTTTGCGAGCCTATACCGCTCAATATTCGGTGATGGAGAATGCGAATGAATTGGCACAGCTTGCTATTCGAACCTGCGGCGGGTTGTCAATGTTGAAGTCATTAGCGCTAGAGCGTATTTATCGTGATTCGCGCTGCGGTTCGTTAATGTTGCCTTGGACTGCAGAGATTTGCCTTGACCGAATTGGCCGCGAAGCGTTGTATGAGTCTGGTGAAAATGACGACGTATGATCCGTGATCTCTCTGCCTGGATCGAGCAGCATGCCGTAAGTTCTCCTGATCGGGTAGCGATTCGCTTCGAGGGCACGGAAATCAGTTACCGGGCGCTTCACGTTCGGATTCAGAAGACTGCGGGTCTTCTTCACAATACCCACGGCGTTAGGCTAGGGGATCGGGTCGCGTACTTGGGTTTTAATACGCCAGAGTGCGTCATTGTGTTCTTTGCTTGTGCCAGATTGGGAGCCATCTATCTGCCTTTGAATTGGCGGCTTGCCCTGCCTGAGCTCGACCATGTGCTCGGGCATGCGGAGCCCAAAGTCTTAATTACAGATTCTCCTCACCGTGAATCAGCGGTTAGATTGGTTAACGGCCGATCTGGGTGTGCGTTGATTGATCACGCAAACGTTGTTCCGGTATCGGAAGACAGTGACACAACTTTAGCGGAATCGAATTTCGGGGGTGACCCTGATGTGCCACTGCTCTTGGTATATACCTCAGGTACTACAGGACAACCCAAAGGTGCCGTGCTGACTCAAAATGCATTGCTGTTCAATGCGCTGAACAGCGTTCACATGCATGAACTGACACCTTCCGACAACATCTTGACGGTGTTGCCGATGTTTCATGTCGGCGGCATGAATATTCATACGACACCCGGGCTCTATATTGGAGCCACCATATCGATTCATCCGCGTTTTGACCCGGCAGCAACGTTGGCCGCAATTGAAAATGACAGGCCGAGTTTGTTGGTGTTGGTACCAGCGACGATTGCGGCCCTTATCCAGCAACCCAATTGGCAGACAACTGACCTCACCAGCCTGCGCATCGTCACTACTGGATCATCTATCGTGCCCCGTTCTTTGATTGAGGCTTGGCATGATCGGGGTATTCCGGTCATTCAGGTCTATGGCTCGACGGAAACAGGACCTGTCGCCCTCTACCAGAGGGAGGAAGACGCAATGATGTCAGTCGGATCGACAGGGCGTGGGGCGTTGCACACGGAAGTACGTATTGTTGACGATACCGGCGAGGATGTGAAACCGGGAGTATCTGGAGAGTTGTTATTGCGGGGGCCAAATCTTTTTCAGAAATACTGGAAAGACCATAGCGCAAGTGAGGAGGCATTTGAAGCGGACTGGTTTTTTACGGGAGATATCGGGTATCGGGACGAGCGCGGTTACGTCTTTATCAATGACCGGAAGACCGATGTAGTGATTTCGGGTGGCGAAAATATTTACCCCGCTGAGCTAGAACAAGTTCTAGATCGAATTGATGGAATAGCCGAGTCATCAGTAGTGGGTGCTGCTGACGACAAATGGGGCGAGATCCCTGTTGCAGTTGTTGTGATCAATAAGAAATCTACAATTACCGCTGAAGAGATTCTGTCAGCATTTGACGGGCATCTTGCCCGGTATAAACACCCAAAGGCGGTCAGTTTCATACCAGCATTGCCCCGCAATGTTATGGGAAAGGTACTGAAGCACGAACTTCGGCGTGCAGTAGAGAACGGCACTATCCGGTTGTCTGAGCGGTGCTAAACGTCGCAACTCTTCAAGGGCGGCGCTATTTGACCCTGCTTGGGTTTGTGTTGGTAACGGCCTTAATTCTTTCCGGATTTTGGTTGGGGCCGAGCGGGAACAGTCGGGCCGCTTTTACCCTAGAAGGTAATCCAATATGGGATGCCGGTGCTCGGGCCGAAGCGTTACTACCACCCGAAGGGCGCGATATACCGTTATTTATTGGTCCTGGATTGGACGAAGGCAAGGGGAATGTCTTGGCTTTGTCGGTGTTGAACGAGTTGGTTCGACGTCATGATGAAGTGATGATGGATGAGCGCATAAGCCGGCATTTTGGTTCCCACTATTCGTCAATGGTTCAGATGGAGGTAACCGGACCTTGGGGGATGGCTGAAACCGTGCGGATGATTATGAATCGGGAGTCGCCTGTGAGTCAGCAGATCAACTGGACGGGTCCCCGTTTTGAGGATGCAACAGATATCGACCTCGCTAACGTCTTGACACGGCTATTTCAGATTGAATCAGAGAGTGGTCGTCTGCCATATGCGAGATTCGTATCGGGGCTTGAGCAACAAACAGATAGTTCATGGAGAGCTACTGGGTTTTACATTCTTGGAATGGCAAACACAAATAGTCTCTACGGGCCTGATGGCGAATATTCGAGGGCCCCGAGTGGTGAGAAGCCCTTTTTCGAAATCTGGGAACGCGCCATCGATGACGTCTATGCACGTCCGATGACGGATACGGGCGAGAATGTCCACGTCTGGTCGTTTTTGGCCCTTGACAGTGAAGTGGATGATGAAGTGAATCAGACGCTGCCTTTGGTGGGCGTTTCTTTTTTGCTTATGGTCGTTGTGTTGGGAGTTTTTTTTAGGGATTGGCGAGACGTCTCAGCAGCTGCGGCAGGCCTTGGTCTCTTGATGGGCTGGATGTTTGGAACGCAGGCTTGGCTTGGATACCCGGCGACGCAAATCTCTTCGATGTTACCTATTTTGTTGCTTGCGCTTGGTGTGGACTTCTCTTTTCATGGGTTGAACCGCTGGAGAATGTTGGCAGTTGATGGCGGCGGCGGTGAATCGGCAAGGCTTGCTGCAGGGTGGAGCAGCATCCGCGCATTACGACCGGCATTGGGCTTGGCTACCGTCACTACTATGGTCGCGTTTGGGACGGCCGCGTTTTCCTCAATTCAAGATCTCGCCGAATGGGGAAGGTTGGCCGTCATATACATCTTCGAGGCATATCTTTTACTCGGGATTTTCACCGTTGTTCTGCGCTCGGGAATGTCAGTCAAAATATCGGATCCCCAGGCCAAACTGACTCAAAAGATGCGTTTATTCGGAGGCCTACAGGTGCGCCATCCTTGGGGTTTTACCTTCGCGCTGTTGATTATCACCGCGGTAGCATGGGTCATTGGCCAGCCCAATACCGATTTCGACGTTCATGATTATCTCGACTCGAATTCTCGCATGGTTCGCTCGATTGACATCGCAGACGCTTTGTTCGACGAGTCCAACCAGGGTGAACCTGGCATCGTTTTAGTTGAAACAAAAGAGGATGGTGACCTCGCGAATTTCGAAACGTTAGCCGCGTTGGATGCCCTAATGAGTGACATCCGTGCCAGGGACTGGACTTACGGGGATGTCACGATCATCGATCTTCTTCGTTGGCAAATGAGGTTAACAGCAAGCGGAGGACCTGGTTTTCGTCCAACGCGCATCGATGGGCAGACTTCGCTGCCTACTGATAGTGGCGAACTACGCATGATGCTTCGGGACATCGTGACTGCGGGAACGACGGATCCTACCAATCCTCGGGCATTTGCTTCAGCCCGCACGGTTAGGTCCATGGCTAGGATTGATCCTGAGACCGGCAGACTCACTATGTTGAGTCTGCCAATCAAAGTGGAGAAAGCAGAAGATTGGGTTTGGATGGGCAAATTTCAAGAAGGCTTAGAAGAGAAAATTGCCGAGCACCTGAATTTAGACGAAGATTTGAAAGCGACGTTGGCCGGTAATTCTTTTCGTCGTTTTGTTTATGTCAATGCAATGACTGAGTCCTTCCAGTCCAGTATTTATCTTGCTATCGCGGCGTGCCTCGTCGTTTTACTTTTGGTGTTACGCGATTTTCGGTTATCAATATTAACAATCGCTCCGGTTGTTGCCGTATCGCTCTGGCTTAACGCCGGGATGAACCTTTTCGGCGCAAGCCTCAATTTGGTCACACTTCAAGTGGCGTCACTTGCAATTGGTCTAGGACTTGATTTTGCAATTCATGTGACGCAGGGCATTCGGGAGCAGCGCGCACGGTATCCTGGACAAGGTTTAGCGGCGTGGGTGTCCCAGATGATGGGCCATACCGGCTCAGCGCTTTTTGCGAGCGGCATTACTGACATTCTCGGTTTTAGCGTCCTAATGTTGTCGATCATGCCGATGTTCACGATGTTCAGTAAGGTGATGATTGCCATGGTGTTTCTCGCATTGGCTGCTTGCCTGCTTTGCTTGCCGGCGTTGATTGCGCTTTTTGGCGGGCTTGAGCGATCGATCAAGTCTTTGAACTCCACTGACACGAAAGCCCTGTAGCGGGCAAGATTTTGTCTTCAGATTTTCAACAGCACAGTTGCAGAGAAAGAAAGTAGTGGGGGGTAGTCGGCCTCACAATTGACAGCTATGTTTTCTGAAAATCCTCGTTCGTCATTGCATGCACGTCGTAACGAAGACCGATCGTACGCCTCCTGCGGGTGACCCCATTCACAAAGTGCAGTGGTCCGGACCCCTCTTCGACTAGCCCGGGTGCAGACATCAGCAATAGGTCGCCGGGAACCGCTGGAATGGTTTTTGCTCCTGTGCCGCTTCGGTCATCGCAGGTGCAGAAGTTTCCATCACCGCTCAGGAGGAAAATGGCAACAACTATCCGGTATCGCACATGATCTCGGTGGGGTGTAATTCCCTGACATCCGGGCGGATAGTTCTGCACGATTAGGTCATTAAACTGCAGCGCATCGTGGCCTTGGAGTCCCGATATTTTAATTGTTGTAGCGATTCGTTTCTCTAGGTAGCGGGCTAATTCCCAAAGTTGGTGATCTGGAGGTATGTCGTAGCAGAGCTCAAAGTCCTGATATACCGGTGTGGTCGCCCCTCCCGTAACGGGCTTGGCGGATCGGTACGCCAGAGAGTCGACGAGGGATACAAGTGCTTGTCGTTGACGTTCGTCTAGACAGGGGACGGCCAGAGATTGTTCTGCAGGCAGTCTCCCCAAAGCCGGGATTAGTTGGCGTGAATCGAGCCGAGAACAAAAACGATCCAAATCAGTCGCCATACAATTGCTTGGTTTAGGCAGGAGGTCGTGTGATGTTCTAAATCTTATCGAAAGCCAAGCCCGCGCAAAACAACTTAACCACGACCGACGAGTGGCATATTAGTGGCCATAACGGTCATGAATAGAATATTGGCATCAAGTGGGAGATCGGCCATGTGCAGTACAGCGTCGGCCACATGTTCGACATCCATAGTCGGTTCTGGTGAGATAGTACCGTTGGCCTGGGCGACACCGTCCTTCATTTTTGCTGTCATTTCGGTTTCCGCATTTCCGATATCGATCTGTCCGCAAGCAATTCGATGTGCTCTTCCATCGAGGGCAGTAGACCGAGTCAATCCAGTGATGGCGTGTTTGGTCGCGGTGTAGGGGATCGACCGTGGGCGTGGTGCTTGTGCAGAAACAGATCCATTGTTGATGATTCGACCACCGATTGGGTCTTGGTTCTTCATAATCCGGAATGCTTCTTGGGTGCAAAGAAACGCGCCTGTTAGATTTACATCGACAACCTGCTGCCATTGGTCGACCGTCAAGTCTTCGAGAGGTACAGGTGGCGCTCCGAGTCCAGCATTGTTAAACAAGAGATCGAGCCGCCCAAATGCACTGTGTGTTTTGGTAAAAAGATTTTTTATAGATTCTGGGTTTGCGACGTCGCTGGGTACGACCAGAGTATTTCCACCCCAGTCTTCTGCGAATTTGGCAGTTTCTTCTAGAAGGCTGGCGCGGCGCCCGGCAAGCACTACTGTGTACTTTTTTCGAGACAGCGCAAGAGCGGCAGCGCGACCCACCCCGGTACCAGCGCCTGTAACAATTGCCACTTTCATCGTATTGGCCATGTCATGATTCTCCGTTTGTGTCCTGGCAACATGGATTTCTGTCGCCCCAATCATATTCTGGGAAGCGGTTGTTGTTAAGATACCAGTATTATGGAGTACCTTTTGTACTAGTGTGTCATCCGTCTTTTGCTCTTACTGTTTTTCGTGTGCCGGATCGTCTCGTGACACAATTGCCAATACGGTGGTGGCTTTGATTCAAATAATTAAGACAGATTCCGCCTAATTGGTGATGACTGAAAGATTACAGACAGTCGATGAGATCGTGTCTCGTTATGCGGTGCGGTCCCATCCGCTGAAGCAGCGCATCTATATTTTTCTGGGCTGTCTATTTGTCGTATTCGCAATTATTGGGGTTTGGATTCCTGGATGGCCCACCATATCGTGGGCGGTGCCCGCCGCGTTTCTCTTTTCGCTTTCTTCTGAGAAGCTATTCCGTTGGACACTGACCAATCGTTATTTTGGTGCACCATTGTTCACGTACTACGCTACCGGTAAAACGCTACCAAAGCACGTCAAGG
>ENA-UPTF01000910-UPTF01000910.1-marine-metagenome-genome-assembly--contig:-NODE-910-length-19676-cov-6.408796_pt1 | contig 19676 bp, 18 predicted proteins | sample MGYA00238166_ERZ767019 | MGnify/ENA primary metagenome ERZ767019 (study PRJEB28930, sample SAMN06266391) | marine metagenome | isolation source: Sea water from 250 m depth | place: Atlantic Ocean | study... | reverse complement strand
AGTCTTCCGGTGATTCTTACGAGTAGAATGTAGGCTAGGCTGAACGTTAGTGAAGCAACCGCCATCATTTGGATTTGTACGCCTATTAACCCACCGAACTTAAACCCTGGGATTATGAATATAGACAATCCCGGGTTGTGAGGACTTAAGAGTTTCCCGTTGTCTCTAGCTGACGACTGCGTCCATAAACCATCTGGGTGGTCAAAGAACGATTCGTAGGAGTGCAATTCGTACTGGCGCCTAAGATCAAGATTTCTGTCCTCAATCAGGCTTTGTGTGGTGATCAGGTAAAAGGGTTCATCACCAGTTATAGATGCCCCACGGGTCGCACGTATATCGATGGATGCTACGTATACCAATATTAATATCGCGAAAATCGCAATGGCGCCGGCGGTGACTTTTGGTATTGGCCGCAGTTGGTCCATTACTTTATTCCAAGGATTTAGCAAGGAACCTCAAGTGGGTCATGTAGCCTTCTAAGGCATCTGTATGTCAGATGTCAGGATTTTTAAGGGATAATATCCGCATCCCTGAGCATTCTTAGGGTTGCTTCGAGTTGGGATAACTCTCCTGGGTTGATGTCGGGTGGGTCCAGCGAATCCAATGGGGGCAGGTCTCCACTTGGTTTTACACCTGCAATGAGCGGGTATTCATGAGTCTGTTCGGAGAAGTATGTCTGAGCTTCTGTGCCTAGCATATATTCTACGAATCCTTCTGCGCGGTCCTTGTTCTCAGTTGATTTAATTACACCCACCGCGGCGACGTCGATTACGGCACCCGGATCTCCTTTGCCTAGGTAATGGTTGCGAGCTCCAAATCCGGATCCTTCTTCTTGAATAAAACGGGGTACATAGTAGTGGTTGACGAATCCTACATCTATTTCGCCTTGACCTGCGGCGTGAACGATACTAATTAAGTTGGGATACACTCTAGGTTGGTTGGCCTTGACGCCCTCTAGCCAACTCCGAGCGGCGTCTTCGCCCTTTTCGATACGAATCGCCATCGGTGTTATCTGCCATTCCCCATGGGTGGGTGCCCAACCGATACGCCCTTTCCATTTAGGATCAGTGAAATCCATTATTGATTGTGGAAGATCCTTGTTAGGGTCGATCGTTTTCGTATTGTATACAACGACTTTGGACCTACCGGATATGCCTACCCATTCGCCTTGGGGAGAGCGAAATTTATCATCGACTTTGTTTAAGAGCTTGTCTGGGAGTTCAGACAGGATCTTCCCTTCTGACAATACTGCCCAGCCAGCGGGGTCAGCTAGGTAGACCACGTCGGGACGCACGTTATCTCCTTCTTCCAAGAGTGTAGCTACTATGCTAGCAGTACTTGCATATTTCACGTTGATGTTAGTACCAGTGTCCGCGGCGTATTGTTCAAGAATAGGCTGTACCAGGCTACTGGTTCGGCTAGAATAGACGATTAATTCGTTGTCCTCTTTCCCGCACCCTACAAACCCAAGTGTAATTGAGAACAATATTAATATTGTTATTAATTGCGTTTTTGCCTTTGAGAACTGTAAACAAGTCATGATTTTGCTCGCCATAATAGAACTCGTATCCACGATTACCCTACTCCGTTAGTCTACCTTTGTGTATCGAACACATGAGAGTCATTGAGGGTTCCGCATGTACGGTGACGTATATTGGCGCTATGTAGCGCCTCTAGTATTTCCATCGGGGATCCTAGTTCCCGTGCGGTGTCGCACACGGCAGATACATCTTTAGGAAGGCACGATCCACCATATCCTCGCTCAGCTGTAACTTTTGTATGGCTTTCGTTTATCCTATGGTCCTGCACCCATATGTCGCGGACTGTTTCGAAGTCGACCCCTACGGTTTTGCATAGATCGAAGAACTCGTTGCAGAAACCAACCTTCAATGCTAGGAACGAATTCTCCATATATTTCACCAATTCGGCTACTACTGGAGTGTTGATGAAGAATTCGGGTTGATGGTCGTAAGCCTCCGAAAACAGTTCTTTTACCTCGGAAACTGCAGGCTCGTACCCGCCAAGAACGAAGAAGTTACGTTTGTCTAGCTTTCGATATAGATGATCTGTTGACTCTCCGGCATATTCTGGGACAAACACCAGGGGCTTGCCGTGAGTGTTTATGAGCCTTTCGGTCGTGCCTACTGCTACGGTACTATGGCAGATTATTGCCCTGCGAGGAAAAGCTAACGAAACCACATTTTCTACTATGCTGGTATCGCATGCTCCGTTTGGTAAAGCAGAGGTAGGCACGCAGATGAACACGAAATCCGTGTCCACAAGGTCGGATTTGCTGCCGAGGCCTTTTGGAGGGTCGTATATAGCTATGTCTGATATTCGGCTAAACACTTGGTATACGAAGTGTCCGATGTTCCCGAATCCTGCAATCGTAATTCGCAAGATTGCTCCTTAGTGTGTCTAATTTGTGATGACGATTCGCCGATTTGTGTCTAGTCTTAACCCGTTGACGCCCGTTTGGTATGGCAACCATTAGCCCCTGTCGAAGGCCAATGGCAGGTCAAGTGTTCATATACGGCCATACCAAACGGACGATGATCGCCTCGATCTGAACTGAATAGTGTTCGGTTACGAGGAATTTAGCCTATTGTAATGTCCCTACTTCAGCGGGACTGATTCCCAAGGCCGAATAAGTACTTTCTAAAGCACCTATTACGATGGACCCAGGGTCGGACGGCTCGTTGGAAAGGTTGTATATGCCATCGATTGCCGCAGCGGCACTGGAATCAACGGCGTCTATCATAGGTGCAATGACTCGGAAGAATGCCCATCCTTCAGCTTGGTGGATCCTGGCTTTCTCCGCATCTCCCGATTCTAAGTCTCCGGTCATCTTAGAGGCATACCGGATGCTAGCCTGTATGTAGGTTATCTGGATCTGCCTGATGATCTCGTCGGATGCAGCTTGAGCTCCAGCGACATCACCAGCAAGCAATGCATCTCTTCCGTCGTCCATAGCCTTGAGTATCGCGTCGTTTACGGCAGTACCAGTCCCGAAGTTACCGCCTCTCTTTTCTGCGGTGCCGAATGGACCACTCCCGGGCTCTACGCCCGCATAGAATGCCCAGGCCTCGTCCCAGTTATGGGGGGCTCCCTTTTCGGCATCAAAGTTTCCGTCGGCAGCCTTTGCCAGAGCGGCTACGAGCTCGTGTATTGTCCACGCGATCATCACTTGGTTTTGAATCCCTTTTTGGATGCCTTGCTTTCTGACGCCGTCTGCCTCGCCAGCGAACGGCCCAGTCCCGTTTATGGCAGCGGATACGAATGTGTCCAGCCAGTTAGCGTCGCCATAATAAGCTACGTAGTCATCCCAGATATCTTCAGATCTCTCGGCAGTAGCAGCACCCTTTATAGTCCGGACGGAGCCACTACCTTTCACCGAGTTCTTGCCATCGGTATAGATGGCGTTAATCGCATCATAGTCATATGGGTCGGTAAACAGAGCGTTGATTTCCCCGACATCTTTTACAACTAGAGCGTGGGAGGTGACGTCGGAAGCAGGCTTATATCCAGAAATGCTGTCGTAATCTCCGCCCGTGCTGGTCCCTGAAGCACTACCAGTTCCGCTTGCAGAACTGGTCCCGGACGCACTACCTGTACCTGTTCCGGAAGCGCTGACTGAGTTAGTACCGGATTTGACTCCTGATACGGATACGACCTCGCTTTTTGGGTCAACCGCTACGCTACCCGGGCGATCTTCTCCGTCACCTCCACAAGCAACTAATATCGACCCGAATATCATCACTGCTAATAGCCCTATGATGCTGCGCCATGGTTTTTTCATAGTTTTTTCGCGCTCCTTAACTCCGTGTTCTAGCTTGTTACGAATCCCTGTAGTGGTTAACTCTTAATATCGCGTAGACGATTTGGCTAGTGGTATTAACATTGAGCAATAGTTACAGGCTAAACACCATTATATTATATGTGTCAACTATTATACAAAAGAATTGCACACTATAAATCTCTGATGTTTGAACCGTTCATCTATATCAGTGTCCGCATTTATCAATAGTATTATTCAGATTGATTTGGAGAGGTGTACTGAATATATGTTACTGACAACATAATTTTAGGGGTCTGTCTGACTTGTTTACATTTTAGAAACAGAATTTTGGTAGGCCGTATAACCGGCCCTCACAGCCTGAATTAAAGGACAAAGAGTGAAATCGTATGTACTTAATAATTGACAATGTGTCAACATATATATTAATGTGTTCGCACATGAATCATAAGCCTTACCGTAAATGCTTTTCGTTTGAGTATAGTTTTAACCGAGTGCAACGATAGGAAGTTTAATAAATCTTTTTAGAAAGTAGATCGGTTTGGTTAAGTTAGGTTTAATTCGGAGACCTGTCGATACTAGGAGAGTGGAAATGATACCGGTCGTTCCGTACCAGGTACGCAGAGCGGAAGATGGATTACGTGGACAGTTGCTTTTAAGACTCAGGCACGGTAAATCGGCTTATATAGTGGAATTGCCGATGGAGCAGGCTAGACAACTGGCGGTTGAGATGCGAGGCCTTGCCAGCGACCATTGTCCGTTACACCATCTGTCGTTAAATCTCACTCAATCGTTGGGCGCCCAAGTCAGTCATATCATTCTTCAGAGGAATGACCAGGCCAACGAAGTGCTTGGAATCGTATGTCTGGAAACGTCAGGTGGACCCAAGGACGTGAACGTAGATGCCACGGCGGCACTGGCGATGGCAATCCATATTGGTCTTCCGATTTTCATGGACGGAGACTTCGCTTCAACTGAAGGAGATCAACGAGATCCACATAAAGAGGTAGATACGACTGTTCCCACACCGATTCCCGAAGCTTTTTGGGAGGTCATTGACGGGATAGACCAGCGGGCGTCGGGAGATGAACAGATTGGGTGAGCCTAACTATGCGATTTGGGAGAGAAGGTTGAACGGGAATAAACATGTCAATTGATTACAATCAACAAATGAGCGTATATCACGCCATTTATGGACGTAGGACGACTTGGGAATTTAAAGACGGGTTAGTGAATCGGTCGGCGGTCGAGCGTATGTTAGACGCTGCTGTTTGGGCCCCAAACCACCGAATGACAGAACCTTGGCGGTTTGTCGTTATCGAAAAAGATAGCCCGCTCCGGTCTCAGATTGCCCTGTTGGCCTATGAATCCACTCTTGAGCGAACCAATGACGTAGATAGATCTCAAGCGAACCATGACAAGTTTTTGAAGCCTGCCTTTATCGTGTGCGCCTATTCAGTACCTGGGCTAGATGAGGAGTCAACAAAAGAAAATTACGCTGCTGTTTGTTGTGCAGCCCAGAATATCTCTTTGGCTGGAGCAGCAGAAGGTCTAGGGGTGTCGTGGCAGACAGGCGGTCCTTGCCGAAATCCTAAATTGAAAGGCATTTTAGGTGTAGATGAGAGTTGGGACTTAGTGACCTTACTTTTTATAGGGGCCCCAGTAGAAGGTCACAGTTCACGACGGACGCCTGTCTCTAAATGGGTTCACTGGTCCTGAAAACCGGATATTGTTTTATTAATGTGAGGAACCGACAAGATCTTCTAGGTACCGAAAATATCCCTCATTTTCTAGGAGGCGGGTAACCGGGACTCAACACTCCATGCTGCAGAGTTCTGCCGCGTGTTGTGTGTGTGTGCGGGGTTGGATACACGGGTCCCTCCTCCTTGTGTATCCGTTGGCGGACTCTCGGGGCCGCCGTGTGGAGTGTCCCGGTTAACCCGCTATTGAGACTTTATATGGATGGAACGGCACAATAATGTTTGTAACCAAATTGCAGAGATTAGCCCAAATTATACTACCGGCGAAGGAGAAAATGGAGGCTTATTGTTTTAAATGTCGTACCAAACGGGAGATTCAAAATGCCAAGGCTGTGACTCTCAAGAACGACCGGCCTGCAACGGAAGGCGTATGCCCGCTATGTGGCACTAAAGTTTTCCGAATGATGGCGCTTAAGTAAAAATAACGGTTCTTGAACCTAAGAAACTCCTGTACATACTTGGAGTAGCACGGTAACTTTGGGAAAGCTTCAAGCTACCGAACGATAGATTCGAGAGAGTGGTTTGAGGGATTGATAGTCATTGTAGATCGCATTTTCTTGGTTTGAGAATCGCAGAATGAACGTTTAACGACGTTCACGGAGCATTAGAAAAGAGAGTGGGGCCGCAGAGACAGCGATTAACAGCAATGCAGGAAGAGCTGCCCTGGCGAAAAACGCCTCCGAAGCCGCAGACCAGATAGACGTCGCTAATGTATTGAACCCTACAGGACTCAATATCAAAGTAGCCGGTAGTTCTTTCATAACTAATAAGAACACCAGTGACCAACCAGCTAGCAGTCCTGGCCTGGCTATTGGCAGTGTAATCGAAGAGAATGCGCGTATTGGGCTATTCCCCAGACCTCTGGCAGCTTCCTCTATCCTGGGGCTGATTTGCAGCAGCGATGAACGTACGGATCCTAACGCAGGAGAGAGGTACAGGACCAGGTATGCCAACAGTAAGAGACTGGTGGTCTGATACAGTGCTGAGGCATAGCGAGCACCGAAAAAGACAAATGCGAGCGCTATGGCTATTCCGGGTAGGGCAAAGCTGATATAGCCGACCCGTTCTAGTAGACCGCTGAGAGGGCCCGGATAGCGGACTGATAAGCTTGCTACTGGTAACGATGCGATCAACACGATCGTTGCTGCTAGAGCTGAGATATATAGTGAGTTCCCGATTGATTCCCATACGAGATTAAAGGGTTCTCCTGCAGATACTCCCCGAATGACCCAGTATCCTAAGACAGACATCGGAAGTGCGAGGGATATCGCTACCACAGAGGAACAAAACAAGAGAGCTACCAATCGCCATCTCCCTAGATGCACTACTTCTATCGGTCTTGATATTGATGAAGTACTACTGTGGTAACGCGCTCTCCCGCGACTGACAAATTCTAGGCCCACTACCATTAGAGCAAAGATCACGAGTACTAACGATAGCCCTGCACCCAGGGTACGGTCTAACGCGGACTCATATTGAATGAATATAGCCCAAGTGAAAGTTTCGTACCTCAATAACGAGACCGCACCAAAATCAGAGAGTGTGTATAAGGCTACAAGTAATCCGCCTGCTGCTATGCCAGGTCGTAGTAGGGGTAGTGTAACGAAGGCGAATGTGCTCCATTTACCGCGACCTAGACTGCGAGAGGATTCCTCCATGGCAGGGTCAATACGCAACATTGCGCCCCTGACAGTAAGAACTATATAAGGGAAGCTCAAGAAAGTGAGTGTCAGGAAGGCTCCGGAAAAACCATGTATATCTGGTAGCCGGTCTATGCCAAACACAGCTTCAAGGGCATTCTGCAGCATGCCCTTTGGGCCCAGGGCCGCTACTACCACGAATCCAGCTACATAGGTCGGTATCACTAGAGGTAATACAGATAGAACAACCCAAGCGCGCCTGAAAGGAATGTCAGTTCGCGTGGTAAGCCACGCCAATGGAACTGCCAAAATGACAGAAGCCAGAGTTACTGAGATAACTAAAATGACTGTTCTGGCAAGAATAGCGGCGACTCGTTGACGGAATAAAAGGTCTAATACGTCGCTTTCGCCAGTAGCAAATGTTCGAATCGCAAGGTAAACCAATGGAAGTATAAGCGCGCTTCCAACTAAAAGGGCAGGTATCCAGATCACCAACGGGGGTAAGTTCTGTGTCCCAGACAGAGACCTTAGACTAGCTGTTCCTATGGCTTTGACGGTGCTTGCTAGGGAATACAATATTCTCCCGGGTTCCGGCCATGTCTATACAGAGTGGCTTGTGCGCCAAATGGGCAGGTAAACGACATAACTGCAACTTCAGTATGGCGAGTTCTGTGCGTCAGAATACTCCTCGTTCTAGCGGTATGCAGCTGGACATAAACATTTGAAAACTTCTGCCGAAGGATGCTTGTATGATCGTTCGACATCCGGCTTATCACTAAAATTAGGATGTACTTAAAATGTCTATTAACAAGGTCGTTATGTATAGACGATTCATTCGGGTGAGGATATGTCTATAAGGTTGCCAATGTCAAACTGATAGGCGTGAAAATAGACGGAGTCAATGCCTGTGATAGGAACGATCTCCTAGTTTGCAGAATGGTTACATATACAAGCTGTCGTTGTGACGAATAGCATTGTGGATTCGTGCTTAACATCATGGTTCACTCGCCCTAAATAAACATTGCACTAAACGTTGACACACAATGATACTACGCCTACACTTACCGTATTGAACAACTGGGCATTATATTAATGGTGTGTTGTGAGTAATTGCCCGACTCAGGATATAGATGACACTCTTGGATCGACAATCATCCGTTGAAAATAATGTGACCTCCACTGCCTTGGAGTGCAAGGACCTGGTCAAAACATTCAACGGCGTTTCAGCTGTATCAGGTCTTAATCTCAGTATCGCGAAAGGCGAAATTCTCGCGCTTCTGGGACCTAGCGGCTGTGGAAAAACAACGGCGCTTCGTTTGATTGCAGGCTTCGAGAGTCCTGATCAAGGCGTCATTGTCATTGGTGGGCAAACGGTTAATGAAAATTCTCATACCACTCCTCCGGAAAAGCGGCGTGTGGGAATGGTATTTCAAGAGGGAGCTCTGTTCCCTCATCTTTCGGTAGAACAAAACATAGCTTACGGTCTACCCAAAGACACTTACCGCGAGCAACGTGTGACCGAGGTTTTGGATCTCGTTGGTCTAACGGCTCAGAAGAATCGAATGCCTCATGAGTTGTCTGGTGGTCAACAACAACGAGTGGCATTGGGGCGAGCCCTGGCCCCTCAACCAGAGATCCTTTTGTTGGATGAGCCATTCTCTAATTTGGACTCAAATCTTAGAGAGCAAGTTCGACGTGACGTCCTAGCAATACTCAAGGCGAGCCAAGTCACCGCTATATTCGTTACTCATGACCAAGAAGAAGCTTTGTTCTTGGGGGACGTTGTAGCTGTAATGAATGATGGCCAGATAGAGCAGACTGGGTCGCCTGAGGCCATATTCCACCACCCTATAACTAAATTCGTAGCACAATTTATTGGTATGGTAGATTTCTTATGCGCCGAAGAAGGCGACGGGGAACTCCATACTGAAGTCGGGACTGTTCCTTGGCCGGAGTTAGTATCAAAGATACCTCAAGACTCATCTACGAGAGGCCGAGATCGCATCGAAGTAATGGTTCGGCCCGATTGCTTGGAATGTATTCCAGCAGAAGATGGTTCTGGGGTAGTTGTCGATCGCGAATTCCGGGGAGCTTTTTACCTCTACAGAGTGGAATTACCGTCCGGTTCTAGTGTTAGGTGTTTACTTTCACATACCTCCGAGTATCCGATTGGATCTAGCGTAACAGTAAGCCTTCGTGACGGCCATCATTTGAGGCCTTTTATCGATGATCGCTTGGTAGCCGTGCCGCACGCAGAGCTTGTGTTAGGGCATTAAATAATGGCTCGCCCACGTAACAAGATCGTCAATCCATCTGAAGAACCCGGTGAGAGTGATTCCCGGTTGTCTCCGGGGACCGAGAATTACCTTCTGTGTCTTTACAAACTTTGGGAGGACGATGAAATCCCCACAATCACCCAGCTTACCGACAACTTGAAGCAGTTGCCTGAAGCCGAAGGGCTGGGCACATCCGTTCCATCAGTAGCTGGAATGATTCGTCGTATGCAAAGGCAGGACTTGGTAGATGTCGGCTCTGACAAGCGCATACGCCTCACAACTCAAGGCTTAGAAGGAGGCGAGGACATCGCTCGCCGCCACCGTTTGGCCGAATGGTTAGTCGTGAAGTTATTAGGCATGGATCTTCACCAGGCGCACAACGAGGCACACCGGCTCGAGCACGGTATGTCACAGGATTTTCAGGAAAAACTAGTTGAGCGTTTGGGTTATCCGACTCGCTCTCCCTACGGAAGGCCGATCCCAGGGACGGGCGAACCCAAGATGCCGGCCGACGCCCTAACGCTGGACGCAGCAAACCCTGGTGAAGCATATATTGTGGATCGAGTGCCGGAGGAAGATTCCCAGTTGCTCAGATTTCTTGCCGATTCCATGATTGTTCCTGAGCAGCCTGTAACAGTCTCAGAGGCGGCAGCGTATCTGGGAGTTATGGAAGTCGAGACTCAGAAGGACAAAGTGTCCATCGGATATAATGTTGCCCAGCAAATAGTTGTACGTCCTGTCCCCGAAAACGTGGATTAGAATACTACGGATCGCCTCTGCCTCCGACCGAAATCGTTTCCCTTACTTCTGCCCAACTTTGTGCCATTGAACGTTCCGGATACGGAGTAGGCTCTCCTTCTCTGAAGACTTTGACCCTTACAAAGACCGGGCCAGTCTGACGCATGACTTCTTCGAGCCCGATCAATAATTCTTCCAGTTTGTCGAATTCGTAAACCTTCTCATATCCAGAGCTGCTGGCTATCTGTGCCAAGTCCAGGTTATCGATCTCTTTAATGGGTATGCCGGAGGTCGATGTGCTGGAAACGTCGTCGAATACAAAATGGATAAGGTTCTTAGGGTTCGACTCTCCGATAGTAGCCAGGCCACCCAGGTTGGTACGCAGTGTGGAATCGCAGTCCAATACCAGGACTTTGCCTTCTGGTTGAGCCAGCGCCAATCCCAGTCCAACTGCCGGTGCGCGGTCCATACAATCGGATATGTCGACGTCTAAGTCACGGCGTTCTGACACCTGACTCCAGTCTCGGAGAGCAGACGATGTCGAAACCACTAATGCGTCATTGCGGTGGAAGTTAACGGCCTTCGTTGCTTCCATCGCTGGTATTACTGGGCTGGGTCTCCCCGGACCTGTTCTGTGCCGTGTTGTCACTCGAGTCGTTCTCCTTGCGAACCTTGTCAACGGCGCCGAATTTGGCGAACATTCCCCGCCAGACGCCGGTCATCAGGTACATCCCTACGATGATCAACGCGCCTCCAACTATACCCGTTAGTATGTTGGAGCGTTCAAACGCTTGAAAAAGGAGCCAGAATCCCAGTGCCAATACGGCATAGGCGCCAACTCTGGGAAAAAGCCCTCCACTAAGCATACTATCTGTTGTCCTTATTGTTCATTTGGGAATGCTGTTTTCAAAATGTAAACCGGGGCAGCGTTATGACGTCTACCCCGGTTACCATGTTACTTTCAGCGGGCGATCGTTTTACCGCTTGATACCTAATGTTTCGGGCATGTCAGCGATGGCGGTGTGTACGGTCCGCTTAGCCGGAGTACGGAATTGTACTGGAGTATTCTCGATCTCTGGTTTTACCAGCAGGTGGACGAAGACTGGTCCCTCGGCGGACAGAGCTTCGTCGATGCCGTTGGTCATGTCTTCCAGGTTGTCGAAACTGAATACCTTAGCGTAGCCAGCCGACTTGGCCATTCCTTCCCAATCTACTTCTTCACTGCCGGGGATTGGTTGACCGCCAGTGACCGCGTAAACCTTGTTGTTGAACAAGATATGAACCAAGTTCTTAGGGGCTTTGCTCGTAAGAGTCACCATGGCGCCCAGGTTCATCAGGAGGCTACCGTCGCCGTCCAAACACAGGACTTTGCGATCGGGTTGGGCAAGGGCCAGACCAAGGGCTACGTTGGAAGCCTTGCTCATAGCACCGGAGACCGGGAAGTCCAATTTTTCGTTTGATGTGACTGTGGGCAGACCGAAGTTGACGTTGTTGGCGTTCATGGTAGCAACGAAGATCGCGTCGTTCCGCTTGCTGTCCAGGAGTTTTACTGCATCGGTGTTGTCGATCATATGATTAATTAATCTCCCTGATTTTACGGTCGGCTACGAGCCGAACTCGGTACCGACCAAAACGGCTACTGGTTTCTGTGTCTTGTCAGCCTCTTCAATCGCAAGGCTGATCCGGTCAGCGTCGTCATCGGTCTCTATCAAATAGTAGCTTATACCCCATGCATGGAGGATGTGTTCGATGAAGCGGGCCGCGGAGTCTCTGGTGAGTCCATGCCTGCTCCAACCACGGTAGCCGACCAGCATCACCAGTGGTTGATTAACATCCAGGCCTAGGCCACGTATTGAGTCACCGGCTTCAAAAATGCCGGTGTTCTGAATCAGGACTATAGGCCGCTTGCCGCCTACCCAGAGTCCAGCGGCGATGGCCATGGTCTCGCCTTCCCGGCAGACAGGGACTAGGTCTAGGGTAGGTTCGTTTGTTAGCAGTTGGTACATGAAATTAGTCTCGCTATCCGGTAGCCAGACAACGTGACTGATGTCGTTTTTCTTCAGTTCCGCCACTACAGAGGCGGGGTGCAGGATCACTTCGTGAGTGGTCATTGTGGCTCCTTACCAGAGGGATTGGTGCTTCTCTCAATCAGTCCAACCGACATGATAACGTGGTATGTGGGATGGGCTCAAAAGACGCCTCATTATATTCGCGTGCGGGAAATAGCGTCAAATGAAATACGTCTGAGGTTAAGGCCTGTACAACAGGATGGTGTTACCTGAAGACCTGCTTTCTGAGGTGACCATCTGATGGCGACTGGATGGGGTTTTTGCGTCCGTCTCGCTTGTAACTATGGCAGCTTGTCCTCCACTTCTTAAATAAGTGTCGGAATAAATATCGAAGGTGGATGTAGGCCCCTGGTAGGTTAGCCGGTCGAAGCCGCGGTGAGACAGGATGGCTGGGCCGGCCATATTCTGGACCAAGTGCAGCCATAATGTTCCTTCACCTTGAATGTGCAATTCCACCAGCCGGCGAGCGGTCTCTAAAACGACGTCCGCCTGGCGTGGCGTCAGCGCGTCCGGGACTGGGGTACGAGGTTTAGGTGCAGTCAGGTAGTTATAGTAGGCGTTCAAGACCTCCTGTATCGCCACTTCTTCCGGTTGGACGTGCAGCCGCAGCTGGGCGCCATCCATGTAGTTAGTGAGTCTGCCTAGGACCCAGTCCGGCAATAACGGGTCCTGTATGAAAGGCGCCGGAAGAGGGAAATCTCCTTCTGATGTAGACAAGGTGATCACCGAATCGTCGTTACTAGCAGGCCCAAGCTGTACCGACGCATCGGCTAGATAAATGGGCATCAGAAACGGAGGATGTTCGTCTTGTACCAATTGTCCTAGCGCCAACAGGTAGTTCAACCTGGCGATTGCCACTGCTAGCGGGTCCGGATCCATTCCCCGGATTTTTTCGGGAGCGTCGAATATCAGGTCGAACTCATCCCCGTTTCGTTCCGAGATACCCTGGCGTACGGCTCCGATGGCGGCCGATAGGAAATCTCCCGTTCCGCAGCACGGGTCCAGTAGTGAAGGACAGGGATCGTTTTTCATCCCTAGCTCGTGTATCACTACATGGTCTGCAACTTCGGGCATTACAGAGTTCGTTGATAGGTTCGCTTGTTGGTACATGGCGTTTAATAGGCCGGGTTGTGCATTTGTGAAGTCGTGTTGGGCAAGTTCCTCGGTTAGATGCCGGGCGGTTTCAATAACGACTCTATCGAGGTCAAGCCCCCAGCGGGCGTCCAAGGGGAGCCAGGAAAATATATCGCCCTCACCGAAATTTCCGATCCTGCGTCGGCTGAAGTAATCGACGTTGAGTATCTCTAGTAATTCTTCGTCGTTTCCAATCGGGCGACCTGGAGCAACGAATCTCCTCGAAATAAACCGGGCCAATAGGGCTGTATATGTCTGTTGGATGAAAAGACTCTCGTCCAGAGGAACCTGGACGAGAGTCTTTTCTCCACACCGTTGCCATTCACGAAACCGGGCTGCTACGGGAGGAGTGTGAGCAGATTGAGAGAAAATACTGCTCAGACGTTCGGTCGTCAAGGAAAAGATAAGGCTGTCGAATCCGAAAGCGGTTTCGATATTGGTCCGGTCATTTTCTCCGTTGGAATCGTCGTATGGCAGACTAGAACTCCGCGCTCTTGGGAGTTCTAGGGAAGGGGATCACATCTCGAATATTAGTAACACCGGTTATGAATTGCACCGTGCGTTCGAACCCCAATCCGAAGCCCGAGTGGGGCACGGTGCCGTAACTGCGGAGGTCCAGGTACCACGAATATTCACTGTGAGATATCCCTGCCTCGCTCATCCGGCTCTCCAGAACGTCCCGGCGTTCTTCTCTTTGACTACCTCCGATGATCTCGCCGATGCGAGGGACCAGGACGTCCATCGCCCGCACTGTCTCACCGTCGTCGTTCAGACGCATATAGAATGCTTTGATGTCCTTGGGATAGTCTGTCACGATGACCGGTTTCTGTATCTTCTGCTCAGTCAGGTACCGTTCGTGTTCCGACTGGAGGTCGGTTCCCCAACTGACTGGGAACTCGAATTTCTGTCCGGACCCTTCTAGCAGTTTCACGGCTTCAGTGTAAGTAATTCGCTCAAACTCAGAGCTTGCAATCCCTTCTAGCGTGGCAATAGTGCTGTCGTCGTACCATTTGTTGAAGAACTCCATGTCTTCTTGGCAATTGTCTAGAACGTGGCGGGACAGGTGTTTGAGAAAATCCTCGGCCAATTCGGTCAGTCCATCTAGCTGGCAGAAAGCTACTTCGGGTTCCACCATCCAGAACTCAGCCAGATGCCGTGAAGTGTTGGAGTTTTCAGCTCGGAATGTTGGTCCGAAAGTATAAACATCGGAAAGGGCCATCGCGAATATTTCAGCTTCTAGTTGGCCGCTTACTGTTAGGAAGGCGGGCTTCCCGAAGAAGTCTTCTTCGTGTCTTACTGCACCCGAGTCTTTGGGTACGTCGTTTAGGTCGAGGGTGGTTACCTGGAACATGGATCCGGCGCCCTCGGCATCGCTTGCGGTGATGATTGGTGTCTGGATGAACTGAAAGTTACGATCTTGGAAGAAGGAATGTATAGCGTATGCTACTGAGTTTCGCACTCGTGCCATGGCTCCAAAAGTGTTGGTCCGAGGTCGTAGATGTGCGATCTCACGAAGAAATTCGGGCGAATGGCGTTTCTTTTGTAAAGGATACGTCTCGGGGTCGGAACCACCTAGAACCGTGAGTGTTTTTGCTTGTACCTCATACTTTTGACCTTGCCCCGGTGACTCGACCAAGACACCTTCCACGCTAACGCTGCAGCCAGTGGTCAGTCCTGAAGCAGATTCATGGTCTCTGTTATCTTCGTCGATAACAATCTGAAGGTCTTGTAAGGTTGAGCCGTCTGTAATTTGGACGAAGGTGACCGCTTTGGAAGATCGCCTAGTCTTGACCCAGCCTTGGACTAAGACGTCGCCACCAGCCTGTTCTTGCGCGAATATATCTTTGATCTTGGAGCGCTGCATCAGCGCCTCCTCAAGTTTATTTGAGACTAACGGTCTATGAGATTTACTTTACGGGTTCGACGGCTGCGTATCTCCAGTCCAATCGTATACCCAGTCTTCGATGGATCCGGCCACCTGATGGTAATCCAAGTTTTTGGGTGTCAATGAGTACTCAACAACCATTGGGTGGCAATCTAGGCTCTGGTTCTGCGCGTTTGTCTCGACGGCCTGACTAATTTTATTACGCCGCCAGTCGGTTAGTCTATTTTAATAGGTGATAAATTTCTTATCGCAGACCTGCCGGGCGTTCAGAATTCCAATCTGTGGCTGCCTCGTAAGCGTGTGCGGTCTTGAGAAGAGTTTCTTCGGAGAAGTGGGGCCCAATGAGCTGCATCCCAACAGGTAGTCCATCCGAGAACCCGCACGGAACTGAAAGTCCGGGAAGCCCCGCTATGTTTACTGGAAGGGTACATACGTCGATCAAATACATTTGGACTGGGTCACCGACCTTGTCTCCTATTTTGAAAGCCGTCACCGGAGATGTGGGGGTAACCAGAGCGTCCACTTCTTGAAAGACGCGGTCGAAGTCCTGTCTGATCAATGTTCGAGCTTGTTGTGCTTTTAGATAATAGGCGTCGTAGTAACCACTGGATAAAGCGTATGTCCCCAGCATCACGCGACGGGTCACTTCGGGCCCGAAGCCGTGCTGCCTAGTCTTTTCCATGGCTTCCCACATGTCGTCGGTATCCTGATACGAATAACCGTATTTGACTCCATCGTAGCGAGCCAGGTTAGCAGAGCACTCGGATGGAGCGATGATGTAGTAACATGCCAACGCGTACTGAGTGGTGGGTAGGGAAACTGGCCGCACCGAGGCTCCTAATCCCTCCAAGACTGATATTGCTTCATCAACGGCTTTTCGGGTTCCTGACTCCATGCCCTCAACGAAGTACTCTTCGGGGACTCCTAATCTTAGGCCTTTAAGGTCTTGACCGAGTCCAGCGGAGTAGTCCACGGGCTCCCGCTTAACTGACGTAGCGTCGCGAGGGTCGTGCCCAGCAATAACGTTTAGGGCTAGGGCGCAATCCATCACCGACCTTCCTACGGGTCCGATCTGGTCGAGAGAGGAGGCAAAGGCGATAAGACCGAAACGGCTTACCAATCCGTATGTCGGCTTCAGACCTACCACTCCGCAGAGGGCTGCAGGTTGTCTGATACTACCTCCCGTATCAGACCCCAACGAATAGATGACTTCTCCTGCTGCAACCGAAGCTGCTGCTCCGCCACTGCTGCCTCCGGGGACTCTATCTAGGTCCCAAGGGTTCTTCGTTGGGTGGAAGGCAGAGTTTTCACAAGAAGACCCCATGGCGAATTCGTCCATGTTACCTTTTCCCAACATGACGGCGCCTTGCTCCATGAGTTTCTCAACTGCGGTGGCGTTATACACAGGTACGAAATTCTCGAGCATTCGAGAAGCGCAGGTCGTGGCCACCCCTTCGGTGCACATGACGTCTTTTATCTGCACCGGCACTCCAGTCAATGGGCCTCCTTCTCCCGCTGCCAACATCTGGTCAGCTCTTGCAGCTTGCTCTAGCGCTGACTCCGGGGTAAGGGCCAAGAAGGATTGGACCTGGCTTTCTACTACCCCAATCTGGTCGAGACAAGCCTGGGTCAGTTCAACTGAACTTATCTTTCGTGAGGATAGTTGGGCGTGGGCTTCTTGGATGCTGAGCCAATTTAATCCCGCCACCCTTATTCCTCCAACACTGCGTTGACCCGAAAGAACTCTCCTTCTCGATTGGGAGCGTTCTTCAGGACGTCTTCGGAGTCTAGTGAGTCCTGCGATAGGTCGTCCCGCATAACGGTTTGGAGTCCTCCTGCGTGGGCTGTGGGAACTACATCCGAAGTGTCTAATTCTTCTAGTACTTTGAACTGTTCGAGGATGTGGGAGAGTTGTTCTCCGAACGTCTCGATTTCCTCTTCTGTGAGATTGATACGCGCTAAAGAGGCGATGTACTCTACCTCAGCCCGTCCAAGCGCCATGTTTGTACCTCGTGTAATAGCGAACATATTGATGACCAAAGTCACTACCAGACTATACGCAAAATGCTGCTAGATATCACCAGTTTACGGACTAGGTCGATCAGATTTGCGATTATAGGAATGTTGGTAGTCCCCAAAATCAACTATATACGGTTTTTCGCTCATTTTTGAAGCGACTTTGATTTGGGTTCCGTCTAATGCTTTTCGAGCTGTGTCGAACGTTTAGTAAATGGCATTATTCCGGATGCTTGCGTATTAATGAATTGGAAGTTAGCTGACCGAATCATAGCTGTCGGGTACCGGTTGCTGTATCATTGGTCAGGCACTCAGATAAGCCCTCGGGACCGATGTTTCAATCACTGATCAACTGGCGTCTGCGCACGCCTTTCTATTACGGCTGGCTGGTGCTGGCCATTACTGCGATCGCCACGTTTGCCGCTAGCGGGTTGACTCAAGTAGTCCTTGGCGGTGTACAGGTCTATATCACTGAAGAAAGTGGCTGGCCGAACGGCAGCTTAGCTTTCGCTGCAACTCTGGGCACTTGGATTTCTGGTGCGATTGCTCCATTAGTCGGGAGACTTGCTGATAGGTTCGGTCCTCGTTGGCTCATGCCTTTTGGCTTAATTGTAGCGGGGATAGCATTCTTCGTGATTGCAGGGGCTGACTCTGTATGGCAATTCTATGCCGGGTATGTGGTTGGTCGTGCCGTAAGTAATCCGTCCCTGGTGGGGTTAGTCCCTCGTACTGCTGCAGTCAACTTCTTTCGAAGACGACGCAATATAGCGCTGGCTATGGTCTCTACATTCCGGCCGATCTCCGGGGCCATCAATATTCAGATAATTTCACTGATAGCTGCCCATCAAGGGTGGCGGGCGGCCTACCGGTATTTGGGCGTTCTTAGCCTAATCTTGGTCTTGCCGGTGATTTTCTTTGTCCGGAGATCGCCGGAAGACATCGGCCTTCTACCTGACGGAGCCGACCCAGCATCGGATGAAACGTCCGTAGGTAACGGCTCAACGAAGGATTTGACACCGGAGTTCAGTTGGACGGCTAAAGAAGCCGTTCGTACTGGGGCTTTTTGGCTTCTCCTGACTATAACAGCCCTGGGTACCCTTGCCTCAAGTGCCGTCGGGTTCAGTCTAGTGCCGTTTTTGGTTGAAGACGGCGGATTGTCTACTCAGGCAGCTGCTGGTGTTCTGAGCCTTGGTACATTCCTGGCAGTCGCCAACGTGTTTTGGGGTTATTTGGCCGACCATATCACGCCCCGGCGGTGCCTATTATTGATGATGATTGGAGCTGGTCTGATGATGGGCTTTCTGCTCACAGTCGATTCGGTAGGAGAGGCATTGATATTCGCCGTGGTCTGGGGTTCGTTCTCTGGGGGCTTGGGGTCACTGGAGAATATGGTACTGGCCGGTTATTTCGGGCGGGACTCCTACGGGACTATTTTGGGAGTATTCTCACCGCTCCAGATGATTGCATTAGGGTTGGGACCAGGGATCTCTTCTGTGTCCAGAACAGTAGCCGGAGACTTTTACCCCCTTTACGTTGCTATGGGTGCGGCATATTTGATTTCAGCGGTGCTGATGTACGTTGCCAAACCGCCTAACCGCCCTGATAGGGATGGTGCGAATAGTACGATACCCGTGTACTGAATGGGAGTTGCTAGTGAAATTTAGTGGGGTAGCCGTTAGAAAGAGTCGGTTTTCAGGTGGCTTGTAAAAAGGGTGCTTATCTTGTGGTGGGATGTTTTAATATGGGATTAGCCCAACATACCTGTCCGAAACCTCGGACAGGTATGTTGTATAGGATGCAGTTTCGAACCTAGCTCATCTCCGAGCCGCCGGACACACTGATGGACAGGCCTGTCATATAATCTGATTCTGCGGATGCCAGGAAGGCAGCCATGCGAGCGATGTCGTCCCCTTGGGCGATTCTGCCCATTGGCACTCGGAACGATCGTTCTCGTACCATGTCAGCCCTGTATTCCTCTCCGGATTCTCCTTCAGGTGCTAACGCACCAGCAATGAAGTCCACTCGCTCGGTATCCACTAGACCAGGGCAAATAGCATTGACATTGATCTTGTTAACGGCCACCTCTTGCGCCATAGCTTGTGTGAACCCGATGACCGCGAATTTCGAAGCACAATAGGCGGCGTAACGGGCGATTCCTCGCTTGCCAGCGCCGGATGATATGTTGATGATCTTGCCACCCCCTCCTCGGTTGACCATGTGTGTAGCTACTGCCCGTGAAACGAGATAGGTGCCGCGCACGTTGACCCGCTGTACTTCATCGAAGGCTTCTTCTTCCAATTCGAGGACAGGAACCCGGTCCTTGCCTGGACGGGACCCGGCGTTATTGACTAAGATATCGATC
>ENA-UPTF01000909-UPTF01000909.1-marine-metagenome-genome-assembly--contig:-NODE-909-length-19682-cov-3.647845_pt1 | contig 19682 bp, 16 predicted proteins | sample MGYA00238166_ERZ767019 | MGnify/ENA primary metagenome ERZ767019 (study PRJEB28930, sample SAMN06266391) | marine metagenome | isolation source: Sea water from 250 m depth | place: Atlantic Ocean | study... | reverse complement strand
TAATCAGATCCGTTTCTCCCGTCATCAGTAGATACCGAATTTGGTGTAATAACCTCAACCTCTTCGCTGGTAGCTTCCAGTACCGGATTCAGTTTTCTATAATCATCCAAAGCTTGTTGCAATTCTTCATTAAATTTGTCAGGATCCCTTGCGAGAAGTACTATCCTCCGACCTTGATAGGGCCATACACGGAGTCGGTCCGGAGTAGCTAACGCACGCATCTCCAAATGAGACACATTAGAGAACGACAATACTTTAGTTCTTGGAGAACCATATACAACTACCAAGGCATCTGGATATATCCAATATTGTCTAGGGTTAGTGAACCATGAATAGGCTCCAACACCCAAACCGGCCACTAGCAACAGGGGGCCCGCACCTTGTATAAAATTGTAAAGACCATAGACCGCTACCAACAAAGAGAATATTATTGTTAGATTGACAGGAATCCTATGTTTGTCCCAGTAAAGAGGTTGTGTTTGCTGTTCCATATTCTCCAATTCGAGCCACTATATTAAATTAATGCGTGCAGGGAAACCCTTATATCAAAGAAATTGTTAGTAAGGACCCATGGTAGCAGAATGGTAACCGGACTGGCAATAAAATCGAGTAGGAAATATAAGTGGATTTGAATTAAGGATTGGTCTATGTACTTTGACGAACTCCAAAAAGAACACTTATCTAATAAATCTTACTTAAAGCCCGGACTTACACTTCGAGAAGCAAACACTATATGTATGGACCAATGCCGAGGACAATGTTGTAGGGGACCGCTAATTCTTCACTTGGAAAAAAACGAAGTCGCAGAATTCAAGGAAATGGCCACATACCTAGGAATAGAGACTCATATTTCCGTATCTCACTATGGGGCTGCTTGGGTGAAATTTTCTGAACATATAGGAGAACATTGCCCTATGCTAGATCCAGATACTTCACAATGCCTGATCTACAATAATCGTCCTACCCGGTGCCGAGCGTTCCCTGAAAAGCCTACTCCCGGGTGTCCAATTTCGATCGACTAACGGATCAGAAAACCCCTTTTTTTATCAGGTCGGATATTTGATCTTCACCCATATCTAACCAAGATCCATATATCACATAATTGTGTTCTCCTAGCGATGGCCCTGTATGTTCAACTTTTCCTGGCGTATCGCTAAATTTTGGGACTATACCGAGTAATTTGGTCTTACCCAAATCAGGATCATCCAATTCTACAATATCATTCCGTGCATGGTAATGCGGATCTTCCATAATTTGTTTGACGTCATAGACCGGTCCAACCACTCCACCTGCAGGTATCAGCTGTTCCATAATATCGTCCAAATTCTTATCTCGAATCCACCCATCCAGTTCGTCATTGAGCGCATCTCGGTTCTCTAGACGAGATGGATTATCCCTAAATTCCGGACGATCTAATAATTGTGGCATACCCATCGCCCCTGCCAAACTTTCGAAAGTTCTCTGAGAAGTAGCCGAAAGACCCAACCATTTGTCATCTCCGGTTTTATATAAGCTACGAGGGGCAGCATCTGGAAAATCGTTTCCAACCCTTTCTCTATTAATTTGTAATTGGTCGTACATCGTTATGTGCGGTATGCAAAGCCTAAACAAAGGCTCAAAAAGGCTTAAATCTACCACCTGCCCTTTACCCTGTTCCACGGTATCTCTATGGTATAAGGCCATCATTCCAGACATAGCTCCGAATACTCCAGCGATCTCATCGGCTAACGGAACGGGTGGTAAAACCGGAGGAGAATTTGGAAACCCAGTCATTCCCACATAACCACTCATGCACTCAGCTATAGTCCCAAAACCTGGTCGGTCCTTATAAGGTCCTGATTGGCCAAATCCCGAATACCTAAGGATTACTAAGCCGGGGTTCAAATCATGTAATTCAGTAGGTCCTAATTCCCATCTTTCCATTACACCGGGGCGAAACCCTTCAATTACAACATCAGATTGGCAGACCAATCGTCTGCATATACCCCGACCTTCATCAGAGTTTAGATTTAAAGTGATGGATTTCTTGTTTCTGGAATGTACCTTCCACCATAAGGATATATCATTTACAAATGGCCCCCAGTTTCGCAAAGGATCACCCGATCCGGGTCTCTCAATTTTAACTACCTCCGCACCGAAATCAGCCAACAGACTACTCGCGGTACTCCCCGCTACGATGGTAGACAAATCTAATACTTTAAGTCCTTCTAATGGGCCCTTGGATGCAGCCATGATTCCTCCTATCCGATTAAAATAGCCGACCAATTGCGCTGTCCACATACCACCTGCAGATAATTACACAATTCAAATCAATTCGATCTACAAAACAACCCTATATGCGTACTATATCTTACATAATCAAAAGAGGTCCAAATTAACTATTAGGCTCGAACCACATTAAGATAGACCAAAATCAATCTAAAACCATTAACTAACTCCCTATAATTTTATCGGTCATGCGTTCATACTAGGAACAACCTAATATATAACACCTAATACGAGCGCTCTGATGCCCAAATTAATAGTAATTGTGTTAATATCCCTTCTCTTGATAGTTTGGATTCCGTTAGGTACCCTAATCGGTTCTACACAAAAATTATCCGTGACTTGTTTAAGTTTGTTTAGAAGAAAATCGTTTAGCCGAATACCTGGCTAAAATCAGCGATGTTATAAATTCTAAAGCCACCTTTAGACGCAACACGCTAATATTGCACCTAAATAAAACCTATCATAGTAAACATAAAAGCCCTCGCAATACTTGCGAGGGCTTTTATGCGTTTCTTTAAATCAAAATGGAGCCGATGAAGGGAGTCGAACCCTTGGCCTGCTGTTTACGAAACAGCTGCTCTGCCACTGAGCTACATCGGCATGAGTCAATTTTACTTTGATTATGTCATATATGGAATCTTTATACGGTTATCGCATTACCCTACTCTGCAAAACAATGGCATACTTTAGATTGACCTACAGACCACAGATTTCGCGAAAACGGACAAAATCAATCCGAATTTGGCGTTACTACATGACGGAACAATGGGGGTTGTTTGCCACCCTATGTAAACACGCTCCGAGAGCCAGACTTAAAATACCAATAGACTAAAAAAGCTACCGGTTGGTAGCTTTTAACAACAAGTATCATATAGCCTAACGTTTCGTTATAAATTAGCGACCTGAGCCCAGTCAATCTCATCTACTTGCACAGGATCACATGTTAACATTGCCAACATATCAGGGCCAAGAGTCGCTTCTATATCAGACGGATCATTTGCTTCCCACAAACAATAAAACGTATTATCGTTTCCATATGGAAGCGGATTCCAGCTTTTGAGACATTTAGCAGGGGTCTCCCCAGATGCCATCGCTTTAGCTAGTTCTAATGGCCCTTCAGATTCCATGGCTGCCGAGAATTGATCAGAATTGATCTTTAAACTATGAACTATCATATAAAGTGACATTAATGGTCCTCCTCTGATATCTTACCGAACAGTATGTTAAGTATGGCCTTAAACGCCATAGCCCGATAGCAATATCCTAACATAAGATAACCACCATTTAATTTCCCACATTCAATAATCTATCAAGCAGTAGAAATTAGATATTGACACTGTTTTAGTTCAACACTCAAAGCCGATAATTTTGGAAGGCCGGCTTAATCACTAGTAAATACGGATAAAAAAGACCACCTCTACGGGTGGCCCTAAATATGTTTTAAAGAGGTTTAGAGGACACTGGTCGGGGCGGTCGGATTTGAACCGACGACCCCCTGCACCCCATGCAGGTGCGCTTCCGGGCTGCGCCACGCCCCGACTTCTATTACTTTACCACAGTTTTTAGATAAAATTCAGAACCTGCGCAATAACCCAATTCGGTTATCAATTTATTAAACCACATATCAATTAACCAATAATTATTACAGATCCTCAAATTCATCATAGCACCTTATAAACTATCTAAATCGCCTACAGCTTTGGCACGAATTAATGTGACATTGCCAGGCAAGTAGGTTAATGGAATTTCGTCGACTTCTACTACTTCTACAGTATCAATTTGAGCACCAGCGGAAACTGCCCTTTTCGTTGCCTCTAACTTAATCTCCTCAACCGCTTGATCCCGACCTATTTTCTCTAAAGCGAAAACCTTCTCGACTTGTCCTCCGATTTGGGCGATGGCCGCTCCTATAGCATTCGCCACTTCTCCGTGCTCTGGCCTGCTAACCTCGCTAGCTCCCTTTAAATCTTGAGGGACTATTACGTTGCCCCCTCCGACCAGAACAATCGGAACCGGCTCAGGATTCAACTTCATACGGTCAATCAATTCCTCTATATCATGTTTAATGAGACCGAGACATTTTTCGCAAAGATCAGGATCTATCCTGGACATGACATTAGAGTTCTCCGAGCTAATCAATCCGGCTCCGGCGGCTATATCAGTGGTTGTCATGGTATCTCCACCGAAAATCAAAGCTCTGGCCTTCAATTCGAAGGCCACACTTTCCGGTCCTATAGTCATTTCCTCGAGGTCAACAATGCTTCCGCCTCCTAATGCAATTGATTGCACATCAGGCATTCTAAAATTAGTTCGAACGCCGGCAATGTTAACAGCAACAGAAGCTTCTCTTGGAAAACCATTAACCAAGGCTCCTACATCGGTGGTAGTACCACCGACATCCACAACAATACAATCTGTTTGTTGAGAAAGATAAGCCGCTCCTCTCATACTGTTGGTAGGGCCGGACGATATCGCTAAAACGGGAAGCCGTAACGCAAATGCTTCATCCATCAACGTTCCATCATTCTGACTTAAATAAAGGTCTGCTTTCAAGCCGAGTAGAAACATCGCCTCTTTGATAGATTTTACTGACTGCCTCCCAACAGATCGCAAACATGCGTTAAGAACAGCTGCATTTTCCCGTTCCAAGATACCAACTCGTCCGTTCTCATGGGACAGGGTTACATCTACATGAGGAAGTTCTTCCCGGAAAAAATCTCCTACCCGTTGCTCATGAATTGGATCAACAGGAGAAAATACTCCTGTAACAGCAACAGATCCAATACCCTGTTTTTTAATATCCGAAACTACGCGTTTTAATTCACTAAAATCAAGCGGTGATATCTCTCTTCCATCAAACTCATGACCACCAGAGACCATATAGGTAACCCCACCTATAGCACTTTTCAAATCAATAGGCCAGTCAACGAGCGGAGGAAGTAATTGAGTCGCCGGCATACATAACCTGATTACTGCGGTCGGAGATAAACCCTTCTGTTCCAATAAAGCATTCGTAAAGTGTGTAGTTCCAAGCATGACACTAGATACAGAGTTCACATCCGTACCAACAAGTAATTGTTCCAAAGCAGATACTATCCCTGAGGTTACATCAGGTGTAGTTGATACTTTAATTTTATTTAATAGCTTGGCACCGTCCATTAACACTGCATCAGTGTTAGTACCGCCAACATCTAATCCAACAAACATTAAAACTCTCTATTCTTTCCATAAAGGAGAATAATCTAGTTCGTATCCAAACGCCCTGGGTCCCACCACAGCCAATCCCTTCTCGCCAGTCCATAAATGAGGAGCCAAAAAACCTAATACAGTTACTCTAAATCCGTAGCGTAGTAATTCAGTTGTTATCGGTTCCCCCCGATCGGTTTCAACTAAGCAAATTAAATCTGGAACCATACACACTGGATCCTCATCCAAATATGCAATCAGATTTTCATTTTGGAAATCAATCTTCATCTCCGAACCACTAAAAGAATCCAACCCTTCAATTACCACAGAGCCTCGAGCCCATCCCTCACTAGTTCTCCGGGCCACATCAGTTATTTTTCCTGTAAACAACACCTGTCCAGGATGGGCGTTAAGAATGCCTTTGATTGGGTCTTCTTGTTTATCCCGTGCCTGTAACACGGCCTGACCAATATAGTATGCAAGTGATAAGGTGCTTAGGACAGCAGTCTCTTTGACTTGAGTTACGGACATGGGTGTCACAGCATAGCAGGCTACGCAACCCATCTGGATAGTCGCCGCTCGTGCCAGCCGTTCCGCCCATTTGGGACTAGTTACTTCCGGAATTACCACGGTATTACCTTTTTCATCACAAACAGCCAATGGATAGTATGATGCGCCATGAACAAAAAAGGTTTTCATCTGGAATTCAGGGAAAGCTCGACCCATGCCATCTGCATCTACTACTGGTAACCCTGACAACGAAGCTGCTATAAGAGGTTCTAAAGAATTACTCCCGCCAATCTCATTAGAAATGAGAGCTGTGGCTTTTTTACCGGTAAACTCTTCGATGGCTCTCAATGCGCTGAAAGATTGTAAATCTCTGACTTTTTCTATTCCGACCGTCGGAGCTCCAATGCCACCAACGCAGATAATTTGAGATTCTGCAGGCAGTTCCGCAACATCCAAAATCTTTACCGGTCCATGCTTTCGAATTAACTCACGGGCTCTCAACCTACCAATATACGGATTGCCTCCCCCTCCAGTACCCAGAATCCCTGCACCAATTGATATCGATTCTAGATGTTCCTCTGTTAGTAACCACACTAGAACGTCACCCTTCCATTCGATATATCCATTAACTCCCTTGATCCGGAACACAAAAAGTATACCATTTAGAAATTCTTGGACTTTTAATAGATTACAGAGCTACTGCGAAGTTACGGGCGGATTGATCCGGATAAACACCCAGGCTAAAGCAGCTACTGACAATAAAGAGGCACAAAAATAGAAAACGGAATCTAATCCCAATTCCGTAACAATCAATCCCGCAATGATAGGTGCCGGTAACGTGATAAGTTGCTGAAATAGGCTCATTATACTATTAGCGGTTCCTTGAATACGTCTAGATGCCACATCTAAAACTGCCGCTGTAGCTATATTTCCAGTACCATAGAAAAACGCTCCCATTACACCTATCACAGTTATAAGAGAGATACCTTTGCTTGCAAACGGTAATAGAAAATATAAAATTGCCATCATGACGAACGAAGGCAGCAAGACAGTTTTACGACTAAATCTATCTGATATTATCCCCATAAGAGGTTGAGATACGGCGCCCATCACGTAAAGCAACATCCAGTGAAATCCCAATCCTACGGAAGAGAACCCCTTAACTTCTACCAAGTAAATAGGGAGAAATGTCACGGTAGTCAACCTGGCCATACCCACAAGGCTACTGGCCCCCATGACCAAGCAAACACTGGGATGCGCTATTAAATCTTTTAAACCATCAAGGTAAGCATGCAAATCCATATTGTTTGATTCACCCGCAAATATCCGGCGTGTTGAAATCCATATGATTAATCCCAATGCAACTGCGGGTGCCATAGACCACTGGGCTAAACGTTGCCAGCTAACAACCACTAGTAAAGCTCCAATACATAAAGGGCTGATAGCATCTCCAATACTGGCTCCTACTCCGTGTAATGCAAGAGCAGTTCCTCTGTGCTCCGGAAAAAAGGTTGACAGAGAAGACACCGCTGAAGGATGCCAAAATGCGGACGACGCCCCTACAAAACACAGAGAAATGAGTACCATTACATAAACTGGAGACAAGCTGACTAACAAATAGGCTACCCCCCCCAGAATAATAGATAAACCTATGATAATAGGACGGTTTTTCACGAAGGAATCAGCCATAATACCGGACGGTAAAGTCAATATCCCGCTGGCTGCTTGCTTAGCTGTAGTAAGACCCCCAACTTGGATATCAGATAAACCGAAATCAACTTTTAACAACGGTAGAAACATTGGTAATATTTGCTGGAACCAGTGGATAACAAAATGCCCAAATAAAAGGAATCCTAGGAGCTCTTTCCTTTGGATCCCTGGACTATTAGCTGAAAGCTGATCTGTAATTTCGCACCACCATCCTGAAAAATAATTAAATATAACCTACTTGCTCCTCTTTTGATTCAAATCCAGAGATGAATTAATTTACATAGCGAAAATCAATAAGTCGAAACCCCCGTGTTCGAAGTTCTATAACGCATGGAATATTGTTTTTCTTTTATTGTAAAAGCCGCCAAAGCAGCCGGAAACAAAAGTGACCCAGCAATAGCAAAAGGCAATGTATAGGATCCGGTGAGATCAAAAAGAAACCCGGCTAAAAGTACCATTATGAAACTTCCGACCTGATGACACATAAAAGTAACACCAGAGATGGTCGCGAGAACGCGAAGTCCATATACATCCGCCGTAAGAGCCGAAGTCAAGGGAACGCTGGCAACCCACGAAAATCCAGCAGCAACCGCGAATGCCCACATACCCAACGAAGACGGGATACACACCAACATTACATATCCAATTCCTCGAAGAAAATATACTGCCGCGAGAACATTTTTTCTGCCGAATTTATCTGACAATATCCCTGCACCAATTCCACCCAGAGAGTTTAATCCCATCATTAACCCAAAAATCAACGCTGCTTTTCCAGGAGAAACGCCTCGTTCTATGGCAAATGGCACAAAATGCGTAGATATCATGCCAGTAGTAACTCCACATACCACATACGCCGCTGATAACTGCCACATCGGCGGAGTACGAAACGATTTTATCCAATGGTCAACTTCAAATTCTCCAAAATCACTCTCTTTGCTTTGACTATCTCCCCCCATTTGATATTCTTGATCACCGTCAGGCAAGAGTCCTAATGCTTCTGGGTTTTCTCTAATAAATGCAATGGCCAGGGGTACTGCCAACAAAAGAATCAATAATCCTAGGACCAGCCAAGTCATCCTCCAACCCGTAGCCTGAAGAAAATACATGGCAAACGGAACCAATATAAGGCCACCAGTTGAAGTGCCCACTGTGTTTATAGCAACCGCGGTTGCCCGTCTACGCTTAAACCATTTGGATATCAATGCCATGGTATTGGTCAGCGATGGACCACTTAAAGCGGTCGACAGACAAAAGCTGAAAACCACCAGCATGAAAAGTATATGGAATGTTAAACTTAACAGAAGGGTACAAATCCCTATCAAGATTAGTCCAACAACAATGACTCGGCGCCCTCCAATATGATCAAAGAGATGACCCAGAAATGGTTGGGTTATCCCGTTTATAAGAAAACCAGATGCCGCTGCTAGTGAGATAGTAGTCCGTGTCCAGCCAAATTCCTCGCTCATTGGGATAACAAAAATCCCAAACGCATTTCTTACTCCTACAGTCAAAAAGGCTATGAAAAAGCAGGTGGCTACTATATACCAGCCAAAAAAGATAGGTGAATTGGAATTCACACTTTTCATATAGAAGAGCCAACCTTACCGTTGAGCCATAATCGACGCTAGCAAGGCCACTCTCCTGGGTAACTCTGATACCACTATGTTTTCGTGATCCGCATGAGGTCCCTCTCCAACACCTCCCATTCCGTCCAAAACAGGTATGCCCAGTGCGGCTACGAATTGTGCGTCCGATCCACCTCCAACTTGTGCCTCCTCCAGATGTATATCTAGGGGATCAGCAAATTCTTTAACCCAGTTGAGCATCATGGCCGTGGATTCAGTCCTTTCCATTGGAGGTCTATTTAAAGATCCTGTTACCTCTACAAGCGCATCGTGTAACACTGGGCTCGCGTTTAGAATCTCTCTTTCCACCCGTACGGCTTCAGCTGTAGTCGTTACCCTCAAATCAACAAGAGCTTCAGCAAAGGCAGCCACCTGGTTTCGAACTGCCCCACCCTGGAGCACACCAACATTCACAGTAGTTCCACGGGAAAAATCAGTTAAACTGTGTAATCGCAGAATTTGGTGGGCCATTTCCTCGATAGCGCTGATACCTTTTTCTGGTTCGTTACCGGCATGAGCAGCCTTACCAGTCACTTTGACCTGGAACATACCTACGCCTTTTCTGCCCGTCTTTAGAGCGCCTTTTTTGCCTGCACCCGGTTCCAGGCAAAAAACTTGGTCCGATTTTCTAGCTTCTTCTTCTATTAACTGTCTAGAACTGGTACTGCCCGTCTCTTCATCAGAATTCAACACAATTTTGATCTTGTGTTTTGGTTGCATTCCATGTGTTCTCAGAGTTTCCAAAGCATGTAATGCTATCGCTATACCAGCTTTCATGTCGAGTATTCCCGGTCCGTAAGCAAGTCCTTCTTTAACTGTAAAAGGACGATTCTCAATAGTTCCCTTAGGCCAAACTGTATCCATGTGACAAAGGAGCATGATACGACCTTCTCCACCCTCGATATCAGCTACGACATGATTACCTACCTGATCTTGCGGAATTACCGTGGTCTCGGCACCTAGTTCATGTAATCGTTGAATTAGGTAATCACTTAACGCATCTGTTCCTTGTTTATCTGAAGTGAAGGACTCTAATTCAACCATAGTTTTGAGAGTCCCTAATATATCCTGGGCATTATTCTCCGCATAATTCAAAAACTCTTTCACTTAGCTTCCTCACTATTATCATCTTCTTCTCTAATCATAAATCATAGATAGGCCAAACTCAGGTGTCTCGATTAACATTCTCAACACTTAAAACGGATTCTAACAGAAAAAAGTGATGCCTCTGAGCCTATCTTATATTAACGCTGCAAAGATCAAATCTATTACATAAGGGTGCTATACTCTGGCTAATGTCTCTTGTATCGCTACTATTAGTCCTCATATCAGCTTTAGCACATTCCAGTTGGAATATGCTTCTTAAACAATCTGGTGACAAAGAAACATTCGTATGGTGGTTGTTAGTTACGGCCAGTCTAATACTCTCCCCTCTCGGATTTCTATTAATTTCTCAAACTAATATAGACCTACAGGGATGGTTGTTAGTTCTAACCACCATTGCGTTGCACATCTTTTATTTCGTCTTCCTTGGGAGAGGTTATGCTCAAGGAGATTTATCGCTGGTTTATCCTGTGGCCCGCGGAATAGGCCCTATGCTGACCCCATTATTAGCTGTAGTTGTATTACATGAACGAGTTCATATATTAGCGATTATAGGAGCTTTAACTATAGTTCTCGGCATTTATTTAATGTTCTGGTGGAATAATTTTACTAGATTTGCGAAGAAACCCTCCGAAATTTTACAAACACCCGGCATAGGGTACGCAATCCTTACTGGAATAATAATTTCTCTATATAGTCTTGTAGACAAAAAAGGGGTTTCCAGCATTCAACCATTCTTGTATATGTACCTCCTGACTCTTGGAACCGCAATTGGGCTCACTCCATATATCTTATGGAAAGTAGGGTGGAAATCAGCCAACTTGGAATTAAGAAATAATATAACCCCCATCGTGATAGCTGGCCTGTTAACTTATTTGGCATACGCATTGGTCTTAACAGCTTTTTCGTTTTCAAAAGTCAGTTATGTTGCCCCAGCTCGAGAAATCGGCATAGTAGTAGGAGTATTAATGGGTGTAGTAATCCTAAAAGAGGATTTAAGCAAACAGAGAATCATAGGTTCACTTACTATAATGATAGGTGTAGTCGTCATAACATTATCGCCATAAAGTTATAAAGTGTATTTTCATTGGGTCATATATGGCCCCCTTACCTGTCAATCAAATATCTAAATTCCGAAACATCAAATACATTTAAACCAATTTGACTCTTGAATATCGGTTCACTATGATGAGCTAACCTGCGTACAGTAGCTTCGCTGTTAGAATCACCGAGTACTTTTGAACTTAGGTTCAAAAAATAATACTGATCAGAAATTACCCATATCAAATTTCAATGTATCAGGTGTCCGGCCTATTTGGTGAAATAATACCGATAACCTATCCGGCAATATGGAAACAAACAAGACCACATATAGCATTTATTTTGCTGGACACCTACGTCACCTAATCAATAGCGTTAAACGAATCTCCTATTTTGTAGGGACACTCCGATTCAGGGGCTTGGAGAACCAATTCAGCTAATTGAAACTAACACTGGAGACTTATCAACCATGCATGATTACCAAAATTTTAACCTCGGAGACGTCCCGCTCCAATCCGGTATAACACTCCGAAATGCCCAGATCGCGTACAAAACCTACGGTACTTTAAACTCAAATCGAGATAATTGCATAATTTTTCCTACTTTTTTTGGATCTCAACACGATGGGAATGAGCCCATGATTGGCAGTGGTATGGCATTGGACCCAGACAAATATTTCATAGTAATTCCAAATTTATTGGGTAACGGCCTCTCCTCATCACCTAGTAATAATCCGCCGCCTTTTGATAGAGCTAGATTCCCATCGATTAACTATTACGACAACATCCAGTGCCAACACCGTTTATTAATTGAAGAATTCCAGGTAAATAAAATAGCGTTAGCTTGCGGATTCTCTATGGGAGCTCAACAATCTTTTCATTGGGGGGCTTTGTTTCCAAATATAGTGGAACGTATAGCACCTTGGTGTGGTTCCGCCAAAACTTCCAACCATAATCTTGTCTTTTTGGAGGGAGTAAAAGCGGCGTTGACAACGGACCAAACCTGGCAGAATGGCTGGTATGAACAACAACCCATCGCTGGTCTGAGAGCAATGGCTAGAGTTTACGCTGGCTGGGGACCCTCTCAATCGTTTTACCGCGAGCAGGTTTACCTAGATTTAGGTTTCTCCTCGATCGAAGATTACATCGTACAGGCCTGGGAAGGTAGATTTCTCCAACGAGACGCTAATGATATTCTTTCCATGATAAACACCTGGCAAAAAGGCGATATTTCAGATAATCCCATATATCAAGGGGACTTAACCAAAGCTCTTTCATCAATAACAGCCAAAGCCATATTAATGCCATCTCAAACAGACCAATATTTTCCTCCAGAAGATAACCAGATCGAAGTGCAATATATGCCTAATGCAGAAGTCCGGGTAATACCATCAATATGGGGACATGGAGCAGGCGGACCAGGGCGAAATCCAGTAGACACTAAATTCATTGATGATAATTTAAAAGAGTTGTTAGGAAGTTGAAACATTTCAAGAAACCCAATGCTGGTTTATTAACCAGTTGGAGAATGGTTGCAATCTCCGGTTTGGCACACGGCATCAACTCATCCGGTTATAACAAGGGATATGTAGTTTTTATACTACCGGTCATTGAATCTCTTGGAGTCAGTAGAGCCACTATATCGTTCGTATTCGCACTCTCTAGATCGGAGGGTGGACCGATTGGACCTTTAGCAGGTTGGTGTGTAGACAAATTTGGACCAAAATACATGTTCTTGATAGGAGCTATCCTCTCAGGAACTGGATTCATCGCATTGTCTATGACTAACAATCTCTGGACATTCGGATTAGTTTATTTGACTCTTATAACCATCGGGAGTGATCTGGCTTTCTCCAATGCATTATCTGCTCTGGTAAACAATTGGTTTATACGTAAACGAGCGCTGGCGATGTCCACCTACCATGCAATTAGTTCTTCTGCTCCAGCCTTATTAGTGCCTTTATTAGCCTTGCTAATAGGGGTCCAAGGTTGGCAAACTGCTTCTTTAATAGTCGGCATAGTAATTCTCGCTATCAATATACCAATCTTCTTCCTCATAACTGATAGACCAGAAATATTAGGGTTTTTACCCGATGGAGGAATGACTGACTTACCCTCCACAGCTTTAGACAAACCTAACCAAGTTCGCGAAACGGATCCTCGGGATTTCACATTGATTCAAGCTCTGAAAACTAGCAGCTTTTGGCTCATGCTCAGTGGAAGTTGTCTCCGACTCACAGCCAAAGCAGGAGTGATATTACATATTATTCCTATCTTCGTTTGGAAAGGAATGGATGAGCAAACATCCGCTGTCATTTTCGGCTTTCTATTACTCTTAATGGTTCCTCTATCTGTAATATTTGGCTGGATAGCCGATATAGTACCGAAGAACTGGGTTCTATCTGTCACTTCTGGATCAGGGACTCTGTCTTTCCTGCTTCTTGCGATAGGTGGTAATGAAGCATGGTATATTTACGGATTTGTGTTCCTCTTCGCAATCGCTGAAACCAGTGGATCGAATAACTGGGCAGCCATCGGAGATTACTATGGAAGAACCACTTATGGGCGGCTCAGAGGAATAACCCAATTCGTATCAAGCCCGGGTGTATTTTTAGCACCGGTCTTTGCAGGCTGGTGTTACGATCGAGTAGAGAGTTACTCTGAACCCCTCTGGGTCTTCACAGGCTTCTTTGCTTTAGCAGCTCTTTGTTTTGCCTTAATGCGGAAACCGGACACGCCAATCCAAGAGCAACCGCAGCATTCATTAAATGCTAATTTAAATGTCTAGAGGACGTTAGGATGAACACTTCTATAGGTATCGTGGGATGCGGCGCCATCGGCAAAAAACTATTAGAAGAATCCAACGCAGGTCGCTTTAAAGTTCATATAAGCGGCGTTACGAGCCGGTCAGAAATTAACGCTCGCTCGTTCTTATCAAATCTTGATGCCCCCCCTCCATACTTAGGATTACGGGAATTAATATCTCAATCTGACATGATAGTCGAAGCCGCTGGTGGCGAGGTGGTACCGGATTTAGCATCAGCATGCTTCGCATCCGGCAAAAATTTGATGATAATTAGTGTCGGGGCGCTTTTAGAATACCCTGATATCGTAGAACAAGCTAGAATAAGTGGAAATCACCTGTTTATTCCTTCCGGAGCGATAGCAGGATTAGACGGAATCAAATCTGCGTGCCGAGGGCAAATTAATCATGTAACCATGGCTTCGAGGAAACCCCCAGAAGCTCTTAAAGGAGCCCCTTATTTAATAGAAAATTCTATTTCCTTAGCCAATATCACAACAGAAAAGTTATTATTCGACGGATCAGCCAGAGAAGCTTGCAAAGGGTTCCCAGCCAACATCAATGTATCCGCCGCAGTAAGCCTAGCCGGCATAGGGCCAGATTCAACACAAGTCCAAATTATCGCCACACCTGGTCTTAATCGGAATTGCCACGATGTCGAGGTAGACGGAGAGTTTGGAAAACTCAATATCCATGTTGAGAACATTCCTTCAGAGAACCCCAAAACTGGCCGACTTACCTCCCTCTCCATAATGAGGTCTATCGAAGATAGTACGGATATGTTCCATGTCGGTACTTAAGACAAAGGTTGAAAGTTAAATAATATGTTCTAACTTGCCTTTAATATTAATTACTAATTGTGTATTGGAGGTCATGAATGCCCGGGCCATTACATGGTATTAAAGTAGTAGAATTTACAGAAATCATAGCAGGACCTTTGGCCGGTATGCTCTTAGCCGACATGGGTGCTGAAGTGATTAAAATTGAACCTCCCTGGGGGGATCCATGGCGGCTGATTCAATCTTTCTCTCCAACCGAAAGTCGACCTTTCTTAGCATACAACCGCGGAAAGCAAAGTTTGACATTAGACTTAACTACCCCACAGGCCTCCGACATCATAGAAAAGCTTATTTTGGGAGCCGATGTTGTAATCGCTAATTACCGTCCAGATGTTGCAGTAAAACTTGGCGTTGATTACAAGACTCTTTACAAAATTAATCCGGCACTAATATATTGCGAAAATACAGCGTTTGGTAGGAAAGGACCAGATGCCAATCGCCCCGGCTATGACATAATTATTCAGGCTATGTCCGGATTAATGGCATCAGAAGGTAAATTATCCGGCGAATCTCCAGAACACATCTGGTCCAGTCCTATGATTGATACAACCTCAGGATTTTGTTTGGCTTGGGCTATCTGTGGAGCCTTGTTTGCCCGCGAACGAACAGGAAAAGGGCAGATGATTGAAACCACTCTGATGGGCACAGCTTTAATGCTACTTGGAAGCCGCATATCACAGGTAGAATCGATGGATTTCTTCAACAGAAAAGATACAGTAGAATCCTTGTCAGCCATGCGACAGGCTGGAGTACCATTTAAGGACTTGATAGAAATATACCAAGAAGAACATCCCCCCACATCAGGGACTATGTATTACCGAGCATATCAAACCAAGGACAATGCTATAGCTATAGGTTGCCTTAGCGATCCTTTAAGAAAAAGACTATTAACTACTTTGAGTCTAACTGATATGCGGTTCGAACCTAACTATGACCCTCTTTCTCCTGAGGCTTCACAATCCGACTTGGTTCTAATAGAACAAGCCGAATATATATTTAAGAAAAAGACTACTGATGCATGGCTGGCATTGTTAACAAATGCTGGCATTCCAGCAGGACCCATAAGATTTATAGAAGAATTGTTTGATGAGCCTCAAATTCAAGCCAATGATCTGATCACGGACTTAGAACATGCAGAAGCAGGCCAGATCAAGATGGTAGGGCTTCCCGCCAAGTTTAGTGAAACACCTTTAGTCGCCAACCCTCCTCCTGCATTAGGCCAGCAAACTGATTCCATTTTGGAACAGTTAGGCTTTACCGATTATCAAATACAGACATTGAGAACCCAACAGGTGATCAAATAAAAAGAGACTAAGGTGTTCTTAGTCTCTTTTTATTCAGTAGCGTCTATTGATTTCTACTTAATCGTCTTTTAAGGCCGGGATAACTTTAGTCCCCAACAGCTCTATTGAACGCATAACGTCCTCATGAGCCATATTCCCTTCGTTACCGTAGATGAGGATATAGCCCGGATCTAAATCCTTTTTCACGTACCTAAGCTTTTCTATTACCGTCTCCGGACTCCCTACGACGATGTTATGTGCTTCTTGCAAATCTTCGTAAGACATGCGTTTACCCATAGTCCCTGTTCCGATCAAAGGTCTCGACATTTTAATACGAAGGGCTTCACGTGATTGGTAACCCGGCGGGTCATTAAATTCGACTGGACCTCTATTCCTATGAGCCTCAGTCCATAGGAAAGTCCGTCCTATCTCTTGTGCCTTTTCGTCTGTATCTGCTACCAAGCACCTCATTAAGTATCCGAAATGCTCTGGTCCGGGTTCAAAACCGACTTCCTGGGCAGTCTCAAAATAGATCCCTTTTAGTTGTTTAGTCAAGTCCAAAAGAGAGCCCAAGTTCATATACGGATATTGGTGTTTAGCAGCCCAAATCACGCTTTCCGGGCTGCCCGTACCTGGAAACCAAACAGAGGGATGAGGTTTTTGCATGGGTCTCACCCAAGGATTAACCATTCTATGAGGGAAATATCGACCTTCCCAGCGAAATGGACCTGGATCAGTCCAACATTTAACTATTAAATCGTGAGCCTCTTCGAAACGATCCCTGTTTTCAGTCGGGCTAATACCTGCATGCAATGTTTCAACTGCAGTACCTCTAACAAATCCTGATATTATGCGACCTCCTGAAATGCAATCCAACATCGCAATCTCTTCCGCCATTTTTACGGGATCGTTGACCGCGATAACATTACCCAACATAGCTATCTTTGCACGCTTGGTTACCTTTGCAATGACAGCGGCATCAACATTTACCGAAGGTTTCATGCACCAATAAGCCGAATGGTGCTCATTAGACATGATCCCATCAAATCCTACCTCATCTGCCAGAGCATACTGGTTATGATAGTTGTTATATAGTACGTGTGCTTTTTCAGGATCAAAATTAGTGTTCGGGAAATGCATTCGACCAGATTCATACGGGGCCAAATCCTCTTCCTGTACATGACCATAAGGTTGTTCGGAAAACCAGAAAACTTCTACCATCCTAGTACTCCTTTTATATATGCTTAATCCTATCCATAGTGGCGATCCATTATTCAACTAGTTATTCATTAAATCCGAAAGACCATGACTAATTTGATAAGAATTCATTCACTGCGTCCAAAAATTCTTGAGGCCTTTCCACCGCAGGTGAATGCCCACAATTATCAATAACTTTAAGATTTGAATTTGATATAGACTTCTCGTACATAGTTCCACATTCCAGAGGGATAATGGCATCCTGCCTACCCCAGACAATCAAAGTAGGAATAGAAACTTTCCTGAGATAATGAGGCAAACTAGGATTGTGTAGGTACGGTTTCCAACATAATCGCGAAGCCATCTCACGATTGCCATGATCTATGACTTGTTCATCCGGGGTCATATCTTTAGTCAACTGGTCATAATTAGGAACTTGAGTTGGATCATAAAATCTCTGTTTCAAACGAGTATCACTTGAAACCATAAAAATTTCGGCTATTTCCCCTTGCTCCGGTTTGATTCCAGCTGCATCTACTAACACGAGAGACTTAATACCAGGAGCACCCATAGCTGCCATTTCAGCAGCTACCCAGCCTCCCATTGATGATCCCATCAAGATATATTGGTCTAATCCAAGAGCTTGGACTAATTCCAGGTTGAAATGAGCCAAATCATTGATGGTATATAGCCAACCGGGGCGTTCAGTCCCGTTAAACCCGGCCTGGGAAGGAACATAAACGGTATAACTCTTTGATAACTCTTCGTGATAGCCTTGCCAACCAGAATTTCCGCCGGCTCCGTGCAGAAATAGTAGCGGTGGGCCAGACCCCCCTGAAAACATTTCGACCTGTGCGTCACCTACAGATACCTGGCTAAGAGCTCCTCCAGTAGTCATTGTCATCAGTTATCTCCATTAAATAATCTCGGGACCAACTACCCTGTCACTATCAACCAATACGCTAGGCATGTACGAATGACATCTTAATTCTCAGAAATTTTCCTGATCAATACCTAGATTATGGCCCATTCTGTCTTATAGACAAAACGGTGTCAAGAATTATTATCCTTCTTTACAATCTCAGACCCCACTGATATTGTTGGGACCACTTCCTTAGGAGAATAATTGGAGAAAAATTATGACGTGGGCAGAGACCATAGTCCAATCACTGAAGGATTGGAATACCCCTCTTATAGCATACGTTCCCGATACATCCATCGACCGCGTTACAAGTCTTATAGATGATGACCCATTTTTCCATCTTGTTTCATGCACAAGAGAGGAAGAGGCCATCGGTGTCGCAGTTGGTTCATACGCTGTAGGACAGAACGCTGCTGTTTTCATGCAATCTAGCGGATTCGGAAACAGTATTAATGCGCTGGCTAGTTTGTGTATACCTGCTAGGACTCCGATACCAATTTTTATGAATCTACGCGGCGGCACCGGAGAATTCAATATATCCCAAGTCCCAATGGGTAAGTCCACAAAACCAATATTGGATCTCCTAGGTCTAGTTCATTTCACCATTGAAGATGAATATCGTCTGGACGAGGTGCTTAACGGCGCAATGAAACTTTGTCATGCCCACAGGAATCCAGTTGGCATATGTATGACACCTATGCTCCACGGAGGTAAAGTTGTATAGATTTGAAGCGACACAACTAATCCTCAGACACGCGGGAGACCGTCCCATCGTAGGTAATCTCGGCCCCACTAGTGACGAGCTCCGACATGCTGGACACAGAGACCGTAATTTTTATACCTACGGGAACATGGGTCTATGCTCTTCCCTAGCGCTCGGTATGGCATTGGGGACATCAGAACAGGTGATATCGTTAGACGGCGATGGTTCACTCCTAATGAACCTAGGAACCCTAGGCACAATTGGGCGAGAATCACCTAAAAATTTAATCGTAATAGTCTGGGATAATGAGGAATGGGGCCAAACAGGGCATCAACCTAGTCATACCGCTATGGGGACAGATTTGGAACAAGTCGCTCAAAGCTGTGGCATATCCAATACCGCCACAGTACGCGAACTTGAAGATTTAGATGCCATATTTCAAACAGCTCTGAATCAAGATGGTCCTTGGTTCATTGTGGCCAAGATTCAGGA
>ENA-UPTF01000908-UPTF01000908.1-marine-metagenome-genome-assembly--contig:-NODE-908-length-19687-cov-11.980469_pt1 | contig 19687 bp, 14 predicted proteins | sample MGYA00238166_ERZ767019 | MGnify/ENA primary metagenome ERZ767019 (study PRJEB28930, sample SAMN06266391) | marine metagenome | isolation source: Sea water from 250 m depth | place: Atlantic Ocean... | reverse complement strand
GAAGCGGCTCTAAATCTTTCACAAAACAGTCATGATAATTTAGACTCACTAGCTCTCCAGCTGAACACTTCTTCAGAACAGGTTTCAGAAAAGGTTTCTCAACTCATTGATACTAATAAATCACTCAAACAAGAAGTAGACAAACTTAAATCAAGTAATTTGTCAGCTACAGCTTCGGACTTATCACTTGAATCGGAAGAAATTGAAGGTATAAAAGTCTTTGCACAGAAGATGGAGGGACTAGATTCTTCTGCGTTAAGAGAAACTGCTGACCAGCTAAGAAATAAAGAAAAAAATTCTTTAATTGTGCTGGTTTCTGTTTTCGGAGATAAGATTCCTATCGTTATTGCAACGCATAAAGACTTAGAGAAAGTAGATGCAAGAAAAGTTATGGATTACATGATAAATTTTCTAGGTGGCAGTGGTGGTGGACGTTCAGATTTTTCGCAAGGTGGCATAGAGAATGATAAAGACATAGACATTGCTTTAGCCTCTCTTTCAGAATTTCTGGTTTCTTTAAATTCTTAGTACTATAGAATACGCATCCTTTTTGGGTTAACACCTATGGAAAAACTGCTTGTACAGAAATTTGGTGGCACTTCAGTTGCGGATGCAGGGCGTATTGAAGTTGTTGCAGACATTATTGCGAAGACTATTTCAGAAGGTCATAAAGTCGTTGTTGTGCTCTCAGCTATGGGAGAGGAAACCGATAGGTTAATTGATCTTGCTAAATCAATTCAAACAGAACCTAACCTCAGGGAATACGATGCTTTGGTTTCAACAGGAGAACAGATATCAGTTGCTTTGATGGCCATGGTTTTAGGTAAAAGAAATTTGAAAGCAAAGTCCTATACCGCTTACCAACTGGGCATTAAAACCAATAAAATGCATGGCAGAGCAAGAATAGTAGATGTAAAAGTAGAAAAATTAATTAAACAGTTAGATAAAGGCGTCATACCTGTTATCACAGGGTTTCAGGGCATGAATGAAGAAGGTGATATAACAACTTTAGGAAGAGGAGGCTCTGATACCACTGGCGTGGCTATTGCAGTGGCTCTTCAGGCAGATGAGTGTCAGATATACACTGATGTGGATGGCGTATTTACTACTGATCCAAGAATTTGTCCTAAAGCTAGACTTTTAGAACAAATTTCTTTTGATGAAATGTTAGAACTATCAAGTACAGGAGCTGAAGTTCTCCAGTTACGTGCGGTAGAATATGCTAGCAAACATGATATGCCTATAAGAGTTCTTTCAAGCTTTTCAGAAGGTGAAGGTACTTTAGTCGAGGAGAAAGAGGACATGGAAAGACCGGTAATTTCAGGTATTAGTAGCATAGATACAGAGGCAAAATTAACAGTACGAGGGGTTCCCGATCTTCCAGGAGTAGCCGCTAAGATCTTGGGCCCTGTAAGTGATGCTGGTATAGATGTTGATGTGATTGTTCAAAATATTAGTGATGATAATACGACTGACTTTACGTTTACGGTTGACCAAAGCGATGCTTCTTCAGCTGAAAAGATTTTAAAAGAGACCTCTAAATCTTTAGGTGGTGGTTCTATAGAAGTAGACGACGATATAGCCAAAGTCAGTGTAGTAGGAAGAGGCATGAGAGGTCAGTCTGGTATTGCCAGTAAAATGTTTCAAGCTCTAGCAGATAATGAAATTAATATTCTCATGATTACAACTTCTGAGATAAAAATATCAGTAGTAATCCAAAAAGACTTAATGAAAAAAGCGGTGAATGCACTTCATGATACTTTTCAGTTAGATAAAAATTTAGAGACCTAAATGGAAATATTGGAACTTGACCAAGGGGTGATGCGAGGCTTCATCTTTGGTTTAGTGCATGTCAGTATCTTAATCATAGGTTATTACAGTGGTTGGAGTATAAATAGACTCCTTAAACTGGCTTCGAATGGTCATATTGCAGGAATCATCGGGGCAGTGATAGCACATATATTTGCCGACTTAATCGCAGCAGCTTTAGACCCAACCATGCGTTCAGCTGCACTCGGCATAGTTTTTGGAGGAATAATTCCTTTACTGGGCATTCCTCTGCTAGAGAGGTATGTGACTAAGAGTGAACAACACATCATGGTCGGCGATCATGAAGACATAGAAAAAGATCTCCATAGTTCACACGACAATTAATAACTTGCCATTTAAATAATAATGATTACCATTCTCATCTGTGAATGAATTTATCATTACTTTTAGGGAAACATTAGAAGCCGCACTGATTGTAGGAATAATTTATACAGTTATTTCTAGACAAGGACTTAAGAAAGAGCTTCTGCAACTCTGGTATGCAGTAGGTGCCTCTATAGTCGCAAGCCTTTTAGTAGCCTTATTTCTAAATAGCGTAAAAGAGTCAATCGGCAATGCTTCCATAGAGAAACTGGTTGAGGCTACCTTAATGTATATAACTGCCGGATTACTTTGGTATGTAATCTTTTGGTTAGCAAAGAAAGTAAGTGACAGGGAAGTTCTTGAAGGTCAAACCTCTAGTGCATTAAAAACAGCAGGATGGGGTGTATTTTTTCTAGTCTTCTTCGCTATTCTTAGAGAAGGATTTGAAACAGCTATATTTTTAATGGGTAGTTTCTCCATTCTTGGAAGCTTTTCTTACATCGGTTTCTTCTCCGGTATGATTCTGGCCATCTTGATAGGTTATTTAGTGGTAGTGCAAGGAAGGAAGGTGGATCTTACTTCTTTCTTTAGAGTCACGACACTTCTTCTGGTCTTTTTTGCTTCAGGGATGGTGGCCTACGGTACTCATGAAGCAGAAGAGTTTTTAGTAAAAGGGGATCACCTTGATTGGGTAGGTCTTGTAGATAAAGAATTAGAAGATGGAAGTACTATTAAAGCAAAAGATCAGATTACACGAGTTTGGAATGTGCATATACCGAAGAAGGCTTTAGAAGAAAATGATAAAGCAATTTTTTATAGTTTTAATTTACATGGTAAAGAAAAATATTCTCATTGGCTTCACGATAAAGGTAGAGTAGGTGTCTTCCTTAAAGGATTTTTTGGGTATAACTCTAACCCCAACTGGGCCGAGTTAATTCTTTGGTTTTTCTCATTAATTTTTGGCCTGAGCCTCTGGCGTAAGTTTTATTTCAAAAACTAGTTAATTTTTACTTGCAAATAATAATCATTATCATTTAGAATGAGAATGATTATTATTACGTTTTAAAGGATTATTAATGAAAAGAATAGTTTTATTGGTTTTTTTACCTTTTCTTTCCTTCTTTGTTGCGTCAGATGATGCTGCATCTGAGGAGGTTGAGATTGAAGTAGTGGAGATTATCGGTTCTCAAGAAGAAGCTATAGAGATAGCAGGTTCAGCTTCAGTAATTACAAGTGAAGATCTTGAGGTTTATGAATACACAGATATTCATAAGATATTGTCAACTGTACCAGGTGTAAATTTCCGTCCCGAAGAAGGTTATGGATTAAGGCCTAATATCAGTATAAGAGGAACGTATGCTGATAGATCAGGAAAAGTTACTTTGATGGAAGATGGGGTATTGATTGCTCCAGCTCCTTATGCTTCTTCTTCGGCTTATTATTTTCCTACTGCACCAAGACTGGCTGGCGTAGAAGTTTTAAAAGGACCTTCCGCTATAACTCAAGGACCTTACACAATTGGTGGAGCTATAAACTTATTAAGCACGCCAATTCCCGAAGAAAATGGAGGTCTATTCAATCAAGAGTTTGGTGAAGATGGAACTACAAGAACTCACTTTTATTATGGAGTTGTTCAGGACAATGTTGCTTTATTAATTGAATCTCACCTTTGGGAAACGGATGGATTTGATTCAATTATGAATTCTAGTGAGAATACAGGTTTTGACAAAGATGATGTAGTGGTTAAGTTAAGGCTTAACTCAGACCCTAGTGTTGAAGGGGTTTATCATGAATTAAATTTTAAGTATCAAGATTCTGATGAATCTTCTGATCAATCTTATGTTGGTTTAGCTGATGCTGATTTTAGAAACGATCCCCGCAGAAGGTATGGATTAACTGCTTATGACAATATGGATAATGCACATGATACTTTTTCAATAAACTACATAGCTGACATGGGAGATTTAGAATTTAGTGCGACTATGTATGAAAATGACTTTGCAAGAAACTGGTTCAAGGTAGATAAGATAGATAATGGCAAGTTATATGGTTTAGGAAATGGTATTAATAATATTATTTCTGCTGCTAATTCAGGAAGTGCCGATGCAATGTCAATTTTACATGGGACTAATTCTCAAGCTGTTGAAATTAAACTTAAGAATAACAACAGGGCTTATACTTCAGAAGGAACAGATCTTAAAGTCCAATACACTACAGAAAAGCAAACGTTAACAGTAGGTTATAGGTCAACTGAAGATTCAGAAGATCGTTTTCAGATTTATGAGTATTCCACTTGGTTTGGCGGAAGCCTTAGCACTCTGAGTGCAGGCTCTCCTCCTGGTTATAGTTCAAATAACAGAGTGACTGATTCAGAAGCTACTGCTTTCTATGTCAATGAAGAAATAAATTTCGGAGCGTTAACTATTAATTTAGGATTCAGGAATGAAGAATGGGAAATCACTCAAGAAAGATATGTGGACACAGCTAGAAGTGCAGTAAACACTGAGAAAGGATACCCAAAAAAATTGGCTGATTCTGATAATAGCTTGATTGGTTTTGGAGCTACGTACGAGATAAATGATAATGCCTCAATATTTTTTGGATTTCATGAAGGTTTTACACCTACTTCTGGAGGAGCTGATCCTGAAGAAGCTGACAATATGGAAATGGGTATGAGATATATTGATGGCTCTACTTTTGTTGAGCTTGTTTACTTCGATACTGATTATCAAAATATGTTTGGAAGTTGTACTGCATCTGGTGGAGCAGTTGGTGAATGTGAAATAGGTGATTCATTTAATGCCGGTCAGGCTTCCATAAGCGGTATAGAGTTAGTTGCTCAAACTGAAATTATTTCAGAATCTGGAACTACTTTTCCTCTTTCTGTAATTTACACTTCTACGGATGCAGCTTTCAATAGTACTTTCTCAAGCTCATTCTGGGGAAATGTAAGTTCAGGGATGGACATACCTGACTTACCAGACTCTCAATTAGCCTTAAGAGGAGGATTTAAAACTACATCTGGACTGAGTGGAGACGCAACTCTTTATTCTTATGGAAGTACTTGTTCAGTAGCTAGTTGTGCTTCAGGAACGGAGGTAGATTCGTATAAAGTTATTGATGTGTCTTTATCAAAAGAGATGAATGATAAGTTTGCCTTGTATATGGTTCTAGAGAATATTTCTGACGAAGAAGACATTGTTGCAAGAGCGCCCAAAAATGGAGCAAGAGCTCAAAAACCTCGCTCTATGACAGTCGGAATTCGCTATCGACTATAAAAGTTTAGCGATTTAATCTTCAAAATTATGGTTCCCCCAAACCAGAAGATTAAAGTCATTTAAAGAGAGCTAAGGAATACCTTCAGAAAAACTTAGCTCTCTTTTTTGTTGGCTATTAAACCTTTAAGACAGTCTAAGAATAAATGATCAGAATTTAAACATGGTATGTAGGTGAAACTTTCCCCTCCAGCTTCCAAGAACTTCTTTTTTCCACGAATTTTAATCTCCTCCAAGGTCTCCAAGTTATCAGCTACGAAAGCAGGGCAGACTACAGCAATATTTTTTTTACCTGATTTAGGAAGCCTTTGAAGTTCTATATCTGTCCAAGGCTTGATCCATCCAGACCATAGCCTCGATTGAAATGAAACTCCCCACTCATTATCTTGTAGATCCAAATAAGAAGAGCACAATCTTGAAGTCTCTAATACCTGAGCCTTATAACAATATCTTTTTGCATTAGATTTTAATTCACAACAATCATTAGATTTTAGGCAGTGTGCTTTGGTGGGATCCATTTTTAAGAGATGGTTATTAGGAATTCCATGATAGCTAAACAAAAGAAAATCTAGATCTCTAGGAATATTATTTCTTATATTTTCTGAAAGCGCTTTTATGTATCTATCATCATTGTAGAAAGATTCGATAATATTAATTTTAAGGTTTATTCCTAGCTTTACATTCAATTCATTTATGCGATTAATGGTAGTTAGAGAAGAAGACATTGCGTAGTGGGGGTAAAGAGGGATTGCAGTTATTTCATTACAGCCATTTATAGAAAGTTTTTTTAAAGCCCCTCCTATCGTCGGTTTTTGATACCTCATTGCTACCTCAACCGGAATGGAGACTAAATTTTGGAGCTTCTTCCCAATAGATTGGGTGTTTCTTATTATTGGGGATTCTTTGTTAACCCAGATTGATTTGTAAGCCTTTAAGGTTTTTGTAGATCTAAAAGGAACAATAATAAGGTTAACAATAAAATTTCTAATAAACTTAGGTAAATTGATAACGAATTTATCGTTCAAGAACTCTCTTAAAAATTTTTTTACTGAATCTAAATCATTGTTTTCAGGAGATCCAAGATTGATTAACAATACACCTTTCATTTTTCTTGAATAGATATATTTAACTAAGTTTTCTTTTGCTGTAATGCCAAAAGACAAGAGGTACTAGAATTAGCCCTAGAATTGAGTGAAACAAACCAGTTAGGTCTTTAAGGTATATTGGACCAAGGTAGTAAAGCAGTAGTCCAGAGATACTTAAAAAACACAAAAAGAAAATCAAGGATAAACCAGATATCTTCTTTTTTTCTGGCTTCCATCCTTTTGGCATATGTGCGGCCCATAGGCCTCCCAGTCCGATAAATAAAGGTGCAATTAATAAACCATGTAAGGTTAAAAGATATGGTCTTACAAAAGCTTCAGAAGGCCCCATTAATTGTAAGGATATCCACAATAATCCAGTTAACCATAAGAGTACAAGCGAGAAAGTGAAGGTATTGATTTGCCAACCATTAATATCAAGCTTATTTTTAGATTCTTCTTTAAATATTTTATAAAGTAATTTAGCTTTTTTTTCAGCTAGCCCTTTATTTATTTTGCTAGAAGGATCATATTCAAGACCTATCTTTCTACAGGTTCTTTTGCTTTTATCAGCAGTCATATCAGCAAACCATTCAGAACCTGAGGGTTCTCTTAAACCTATTCTTAGACCTTGTTCTACTTTTATTGATTTATAAAGTTTAGGCATAAGTAAAATTTTGTCTCAAAATGTCTCACTTTGTCAATAATAATGATTGATATAAGGTAAATTGGCTAATATAATTCGCCTCTTTCTGAGGTAGCCTGACCAAGATAACTAAAAACGTATGAGACAAAAAAATAAGTTAATTTTCTTACTTTACTTTTCCATAATTTTACCATTTCCAGTATCTTCTGAAGAAGAAGCAGAACAAACAGAGGATATAGTTGTTGTTGCTTCTAGAATTCCAACTATAGCAAGTGAAGTTATAGGTTCAGTTACTTCAATTAATACTGAGCAACTTCAAGTACAAATGATTGATGGTCTTGAGCAATTAGTGAGATATGTACCAGGAGTCTCAGCTCATAAAGAAAGCCAATATGGAAGATCCCTCACAGAGGACTTGAGCATTAGGGGTATTCATGGAGGAGCAATTTTTTTAATTGATGGAGTAAGAATATCAGATTCATATGTTGGATATGGAAGAGATACTGTGGACACAGATCTATTAAAGAAAGTAGAAATCCTAAAAGGACCAAGCTCAGTAGAATATGGTTCAGATGGGTTGGCAGGAACAATTGCTTATTTTACAAAAGACCCCTCTGATTTAGCTTCATTAGACAATCCTTACACTTCTGTAAGTGCTGGTTATGACAATGCCAATAACCAAGAAAAATTTAATTTCCTATCAGCTTATGTAAGTGATGACTTTGAAATGCTAATTCAGCTAGTGGAGAGAAATCTTGAAGAGACTGAAATACATAGCAATTTTAGTCTGAGAGCAAATCCCCTGGAAGCAAATCAACAAAGTTTATTAGCCAAAATACTATTTTCTCCAACTGAAAATACTAAAGCTACAGTTGTAGCAGATAAGCAAGAATGGGAAGGACAATGGACCATAAACTCTGATGAACGTTTTATTTACTTTCCTTCTCCTAGATCTATTTCTTCATCTATAGGTGATGATCAGGGCTCTAGAGAAAGGTTTACATTAAGGCTTGATAACTCTAAAAAGAACCTTTTCTATGATCAGGCTAGCTTAGTTATTTACTCTCAAGAAACAGAGCAGAGTCAGATAACAATTCAGAACCAAGTCTCTTTTTACAATGGTATGCGAGCTGCTCCTACTCCAACCATGAGAGTCAGGGATTTTGATTTTAATCAATCAATAGATGGGTTCTCACTAGAGGCATACAAGTCTGTTGGAATCCATCAAATGGTTTACGGAGTTAATTTGGATTCCACTGAAACTGAAAGACCAAGAATGTTAACTGAGATTAACTTAATTACTGGGATTCCTACAAATACTGTTGATGGGGAGACTTACCCTAATAAAACTTTTCCAGATTCAGAAACTGACAGAAGTGCTTTATTTTTTAATGACAGGATAAATATTTCTGATAATCAGGTCTTAAATTTAGGTTTTAGATATGAAAGATATGAATTAGATCCTAAACCTGACCAGTTGCTTAAAAACGCCAATATACTTAATTATCAAGTTAATAATAAGAAGGATAGCGATTTTTCTATAAAGGTTGGTTATCTCTTTGATATTAAAGATAACCTAACTGCTTATACTCAATATGCTGAAGGCTTCAAAGCACCAAATTATGAAAACTCAAATATAGTTTTCACAAATTACTTGCTTTATTACACTGTTGTTCCAAACCCAAATCTAGAATCAGAAACCAGTAAAAGTGTTGAATTTGGTCTGAGAGGTTATGGAGAGTCAAGTAACTGGGATTTAACCTTCTATAGAAATGAGGTTAAAGGTTTTATTCGTTATGAAATCATTGGATTTTCTCAAGGATTAGGAATTTACCAATACCAAAATGCAGAAAATGTAGAAATAGATGGATTAGAATTTAGTTACAACAAAGAATTATCAGACAACTTATCTATTAAAACAGCCTTTGCCATGGGTAACGGAGAAGAAATTGAAGGAGGCAAAAGGACTCCAATGATAGAGATAGATCCAAATGAGCTAATATTAGGTTTAGATTGGACTTCTTCAGACGAAAAATTAGGATTACAAGCCTTGTATTCTCTTTCTGGCAAGAGTAAAGACAATTTAGAGCCTGTCTGCCTTAACAATTCTTGTAGCCCTAGATTCACTACAGGCGGTTTCGGAATAATAGATATTTTTGGGTTTTATAACATAAATGATCATATTGAAATGAGATTGGCTATTGAGAACTTAACAGATAAAAAATATCACCGATGGGCTTCAGTCGCTCAACTACCTGAAGATGACGCTGAGCTAGATCTTTATGGTCAAAGTGGGAGGGCTTTATCTGCCTCTTTTAAATATAAGTTTTAGTCTCTTCCAACAGGCACTTTAAATAAGACATAAAGGAGTCCCGTCAATCCCAGCAAGCCAACTGTTATTTTTAGCGTAAGATTATCTATAGCAAAAAATACTGAGTAGCTTACAAAAATAATAATCATACTAACGGCTAGAATCTTGGCTTTTTTAGGGATTCCTTTCCCCTCTCTGTAATCTTTTAAGTAGGGACCAAAAGTTTTATTTTTAATTAACCAGTCATATAGCCTTTGAGAAGATCTTATGAAGCAAGCAGCGGCTAAAATTAAAAAAGGAGTAGTTGGAAGTCCTGGAATTACAACTCCAATAGCTCCTAATCCTACAAATAGAATACCAAGAGATATCCAAAGTACTTTTTTTAATGGATTTTTGGTCTCTCTGGCTAAATGGACAGAGTCTTTTTTCTCCATAAACTAAAATGATTTTTGTATTCTTGTTGATTAATTTGCAGGTAGAATTCGAATTGTAACAGAGCACTAAATACTTTTTTTATTTATAAATCCAAAAAAGTTCATATGTTAAGCTTTAATCTAGTTATTGGAGAGGTGGCTGAGTGGTTGAAAGCGCTCCCCTGCTAAGGGAGTAAGGACTAAAATCCTTCGAGGGTTCGAATCCCTCCCTCTCCGCCAGAATAAATGAATGGTGAACAAGCAAGGTCTTACTTTCTGTCTCTTCCTGAGGCCATAGAAGATTTCCCTTTTAGACCCGAGACCCCGGTTTTTAAAATCAAAAATAAAATGTTCGGTTTCTTGAGACATAAAGAGGGAGTAGGGCACATCAATCTTAAATGCAGACCTGAAGAGGCTATGATTATGCGAGATATATTTGAATCTGTCATTCCAGGTTATCACATGAATAAAGATCACTGGAATACAGTGATATTAGATGGAGGAGTACCCCCGGAGGAGATAGAAAGCATGATTGATACTTCATACTCTTTGGTTGTTCAAAATTTGAGAAAGTCAGATCGTCTTAGCTTAGAAATTAAATACGGTAAAAACCAGATATATCTTACTAAGTAAATTTGACTCTTTACCTAATGCAGGTAAGGTAATTGTTATGGGGAAAAAAGTTTTTTTACTGGTTTTAGTTTTAGCTGGTTCGGGTCTTATCTTTGGATCTGATTCATTTTGCTCCATAGACAAACAGCTCGATAGAGAAGTTATAGAAAATCTAAAAAAATTTAGAAGTCAGTACCATACGACATGCCTCAATTGTTCAGATGACTCATGCGCATTAAAAGCTTGGCCATCAGAAAAATCTGGTGATGCAGCCGTTTGTAAAATCCTCTTTTGTTCGCCTTCCCATGTATCAAGAGTTTTTAAGATGCCTGAAGGGGCCAAAAAGGGTAAAAGCTTAATTACATTCGACTATTACATAAATGATAAAGGAAAAATTAAAGGCGTAGAAATAACTAAAGTGAAAGGCAGTATGAATGAAAGGCAAGCTTATAAGTACATTACTAGTTTTGTAAAAAAAACTTCCTTCGAGCCATTGGTTATACAAGGTAAAAAATATCAGATTTCCAATTTAAACGGACAAGTTATTGCAGTAGTTGGTAGTCCGGGAGACGTCAATAAGTATCAAGCCAATGATCAAGGAATTTGGAGGAACTAAGGACAGTTTCTCATGCTAAACCCATCTTTAGATGATAAAGACATAATCAATTTCGAGGCCAGCCTCGAACCCGTTAATGTAAAGCCTAGATTCGAAGATCCTAAGGCAAAGATTGACCAAGACAAATCTAAGAATTGGTTCCGTCGAGTCTTACCCATTTTATTAGCAAATAAATGGTCTTTCAGTATGGGCATTACTCTCATGATTACAACAATGATGCTGGGAGTATCAGTTCCGGCTTTAATCGGAAAGCTAGTTGATTCAATTGAACCTGCCTTATTAACGGGAGACACAAATAACTTTATATTCTTAGTTACCGTAATTTTTATTATAAGTTTTGTTAGATTTATTGGGGCCGCAGTAGGTTCCTATCAACTTGGGAGGGTTTCAAATCAGCTAGAAGCGGATCTAAGATCTGTTGTATACAATCATCTTTTTACCCTCTCTTTTTCTTTTTTTGATAAAACCCAAACTGGCCAACTAATATCCAGAGCTAATAGTGACATCAAGACAATTCAGATGTTTTTGATGATTGCTCCAATGTTATTAACAAGTCTCTTAAGCTTTGCTTTTGCTGCTATTTACATGCTCTCAGTGCATCTAACCTTAGCTTTGGCTTCCATGATTGCTATTCCCTTAGTTTTCTTCCTAAGCGTTAAATTACGAAGATTAACCTTCCCCTTGTCTTGGCTAACTCAGGCAAGGCAAGCCGACGTTGCTGTAATAGTGGATGAAAATGTTAATGGTCAAAGAATAGTAAAGTCTTTTGCTCAGGAAATGATGCAAGTTAATTTACTAGCTCGAGCCGCTAAAAAACTTCAATGGGTACAAGTGAGATCTGTAGATGTTTCAGCTTTTTACAATCCATTAATAGAGAACCTTTCTGTCTTAGGCTCAGTTTTAGTGTGGGTATATGGTGGCTGGCTAGTTATTGAAGGGGAGATTGCGTTGGGTTCTTTAGTCGCTTTTACGATGTATCTAATGATGATTCAGATGCCTTTTAGATTTTTGGGTTGGATGCTTATGCTTGAACAACGGGCTAAAGCTTCTGCTGGAAGAATCTTCGAAATACTTGATGAAACTTCAGAAATTAAGGACAAAGAAAATATAGTTGAAATTGAGAAGCTAAAAGGGGAAGTTTCCTTTAAAAATGTCCATTTTGCTTACGCCGAAGAACCTATTCTAAAAGGATTGAGTTTTGAGGTGGAACCTAACGAAACTGTGGCTATTGTTGGACAAACTGGATCGGGAAAGTCAACTATCATCAGATTGCTTTCAAGATTTTATGATGTGGATAAAGGGAGTATTTCTGTAGATGGAGTCAATGTTCAGGATATGGGTGTCAGGAATCTTCATTACCATGTAACACAAGTCCTAGATGAACCTTTCCTGTTTTCAGTTAGCATTAGAGACAACATAGCTTACGGAAGACCTAATGCTTCGATGGATGAAATTATTCAAGCAGCAAAAGCTGCAGAAGCGCATGATTTTATTGAACAGACTTCTGACGGCTATGACACCGTAGTTGGAGAGAGAGGCTACACTTTGTCAGGTGGACAAAGGCAACGGTTGGGGATAGCAAGGGCTTTAATAGTTGATCCTTCTATACTCATCCTTGATGACGCAACCAGCGCAATTGATGTCAAAATTGAAGCCAAAATACATAAATCTTTACTCAAGCTCTTAAATAAAAGAACAACGATATTAATTGCACACAGGCTCTCAACTATAAATTTAGCTGACAGAATATTGGTCTTAGATGAAGGTGAGATTATTGCTTCAGGAACTCATGAAGAGCTATTAAGAGACGAACCAAGGTATTCAGAAATTCTTTCCCAACAATCAACCAAAGAAATTATAGAAGAAGAGCAAGGGGAAGAAGAGACTGATGAAGAGTATAGAAAAAGGATAAGTGAAATGCTTGTCCAAGGTTCTCCCAATGATGAATTTAAAGGAGGTTTTGATGAGTAAAGAAGCTAGCCTACCTTTTGCTGGAATACCTCCAGAAATGCTTGATAAAACTAATGCATTGATAGATAAAGAACCTGATTTCTCAGATATTGAAGTAGCCTTTTCCCATAAAAGTCCTTCTTCTAGCCCTTTTACTTTGTGGAGTTTTCTTGCGCCTTATAAATTTAGATTCATTTTTGCACTAGTTTTAGTGGCCATGACAGAAATGCTATTGTTGGTAGGGCCATACCTGGTTCAAGTTGCCATCGATAAAGCAATTGTCCCTAAAGATTTCTCTGTCTTGATAACTGTAGCAATGGTTTGGGGAGGGAGTTTATTCTTAGCCGTAATCATAAGTGGAATAAGGATTCGGTTTCTAGGACGTTTAGGTCAATTACTGATGTACGATTTAAGAGTCAGGGTGTTTAGTCATTTACAGAGGCTCTCGGTAGATTTTTTTACTGAAGAGAAAGCAGGTCGTCTTTTAACTAGAATGACCAGCGATATTGAAGCCCTTTCAAATTTATTACAAACAGGCTTAGTTAATTTGGTAGCTCAGTTACTGGCTTTGTTTTTTATTTTAATTCTACTTTTTTCCTTTAATCTTCAATTGACCTTAATACTGCTTGTATTCTCTGCACCAGTAATGTTTGGTTTTACCTTTTGGTTTAGCAGAACTTCTGAAAAAGGGTACGAGGTAGTCAGAAACAGAATTGCTGATGTGTTAGCTGATCTCCAAGAAAGTTTGTCTGGAATGCGTCTGGTGATTTCTTTCAACCGAATGAAACACAATGTTATTAATCACAGGAATGTTGTCGGAGATTATAGGGATGCCAACAATTACACTTCAAAAATTCAAGCAACTTATCGTTCAGGAACACAATTTATAACGACGGGCACATCTTTATTAATTTTTACTGCTGGTTTTTTTATCCTTAAGGATGTTAATCCTTCACTAAACCCAGAGGGAGCTTTTACTGTAGGTAGCTTAGTTGCCTTCAATGTTTTAGTAGGAAGGTTCTTCATTCCTATTAATGAACTTTCAGGACTTTACAATGAATTCCAATCTGGAAATGCTGCAGTTAAAAAACTTGCTGACTTATTGGGTACAGAACCCAGTGTTAAAGAGTCTGAGAATGCTTTTAATCTCAAGGAGTTAAAAGGTGATATAAGGTTTAATGATGTAAGTTTTTCTTACGAAGACGATCTTACTGTCTTAAACAATATTTCCCTGCATATAGAAGCAGGGAAAACAATATCTTTTGTGGGTCCTACTGGAGCTGGAAAATCAACAATTGCAAAACTCATATGTAGATTCTATGACCCCACTAGGGGTTCTATAACTCTTGATAACATTAATCTAAAAGATATTTCACTACAGTCTCTTCATAGACAGCTTGGAATAGTTCCTCAAGAGCCGTTCTTATTTCACGGAACCATAAAAGAAAATATATTGTTTGCAAGACCTGACGCAACGGATGAAGAAGTTGTAGAAGCCTGTAAAGCCGTTGGTATTGAAGACATGATTAAAAGACTTCCTGAAGGACTGGAAACACATTGTCATGAAAGAGGATCATCTCTTTCTTCAGGTGAAAGACAGTTATTAGCTCTGGCCCGAGCTTTTCTAAGCAAGCCAAGAGTTTTAATACTTGATGAAGCTACCTCAAACATTGATCAACAGAACGAAGCTAGGATTGAAAAGGCTCTTGATAAATTATTAGAAGGTAGGACTGCAATAATAATAGCTCATAGATTAGCTACCACTAGAAGGGCAGATGTAATAGTTGTAGTTGATGAACAAAAGATAGTTGAAATGGGTTCACATGAAGAGCTGATTCAGAAAAAAGGAAGCTATTTTCAAATGTACGAGACTTGGGAAAGACAAGAAGAAGAAAAAAGAGAGGAAATCTTATGAACGCGTTTGCCATCGTCTCTTTAGGGATGATGATCATCGCAATTGCTATACCCATAGGTATGTGGTTTCTAAGTGACCGAATACCAAAATCAGAATTAGATCCTAAAGACTTTAAACGTGCCGTTGCTTTACCTTTTTTAACTGACGGAGAAATTCCTGAAGAGAAAAATAAAACAGTTGATGAAGATATCCATGGTCTTCGAGAAGTAATTGTCCTTCTTTTTAGATCGTGGCCTTTTGTAAGGCCTTATTTTTTAGGCAGGTGGTATACCAGAAGTAATGGAACCAGCCAAGAGGTCGCTGAACCTTTAGCAGGTGAGGGTTACGGACTAATTTATGCCCCAATTTTGGCTACTGTAATTGCTATATTAGGACCTTCATTTGGTCTTATAAATATTGAGTTCGGAACTGCTGAAAGCATACTTTATGTTTTTGTTGCTTCCATGGTTTTAAGTATGTGGCTCTTAGCATTAGGTAAATTAACTGGGGTAAGGCAATCAGCTGTGGCAATTTTCTTAGCTTTGTGCACTTTCTTCACTCTGTTACTTTGTATTTTAGTTCTGAACGGTACCGGACCAATCATTTATGGGGTTCTACTTACGCTATGTTGCGGATTAGGGTGGGTAGTCCAGTTTAGGTTTGAATCTGGAAAGCTTGTGACTCGCTACAGACTACATTCTCATCTAACTTATCTTTACTTATTAGCAGCTGTTCAAGGTCTAGTCACTTTACCTCTAGGAATAATAATTGCTGACCTATTAAGTATGTCTTTATTGCAGTCTGAACCCCTTCAGCAGGAAGTTGCATCTTCTTTATGGTTCGGAGCGGCAGAAATGGGAGCTGAAAATACTGAATCCTTAACACAAGAGCAAAGACATGACCTTAAGTGGTCTTGGGTCTATCTCTCTTTAGCTCTTTGGGCTTTTAACCTTCCAATAGGAATGATAGTTCCGTATTACACGGTTTGGATCATGCAACAAATTAATCAAAATATGAGAATTGCTCTTGTTAGAAGGTGGCACCAATTGCCTCTTTCTTATCATAGTGGACACAGGACAGGTGATTCAATTTTTAGAATTTATGCAGACAGTGCACAAGTTAATGCTGTTATAGGACGTCTGGTAGAGCTTTCTTTAAGTCTTTGGTATTACGTTTATGCTCTTTTCTTACTTTCTTTCCTCAGCCCCACAATGGGAGCAATAGCGCTGACATTGGTTATTCCAACAATCTTCTGGGCAAGATGGGCCATGCCAAGGATGAGAATAAGAAGTCTTGTATACAGGGCAACTACTTCAGACCTCACATCTAGAATCCAAGAATCTTTTGCTGCTCTCAAACTTATCAAGGCATATGATGCCGGAGATCGTATTCAAGAAGGTATGGAAAAAGACTCTGTCATTGCTATGAATGCAGCCTTTCAATCGCGCAGACTAGTTGCACTTCTAATGATAATAATGTTTGTCATTGCTTCAATATTTCTCCTTTCTGGAGAATTTTTTATGGGATATAGCGCAAATCAAGGTAATGAAACTTACGCCAACGAATTGATAGCTTTAATGGCTGTAAGCTGGGTAATCTGGAATTTAGGAGCTTTCCAATGGGCCAGAACTCAGTTTCACACGACTTCAAATAACGTAAGGCTGTTTATGCGCCTTTGGTTAACGGCGCAGGATATGGCCATGGGTTTAAGCAGAGTATTCGATATTCTGGACATTGAGCCTGATATTGAAGACGAACCTGATGCAAAACCTTTTATAAAACCTGAAAGGGAGATTAGTTTTGACAATATTAATTTTGAATATGAATCAGGAGTTCCAGTATTAGAGGGAGTTAGTTTCAAAGCAAAACCTGGCACCATCACAGCCATTATTGGTCCTACTGGTTCAGGTAAGACAACCTTGATGTCTCTTCTACTACGTTTGTATGAGCCTTCTTCGGGGTCAATAAAGATTGATGACACTCTTTTAACTGAATTCCAGATTGCTTCGTTAAGAGAAAAAATAGCAATTGCTCTTCAAGAAAATGTTCTGTTTTCTCTAAGTGTAAAAGACAACATTAGATACGTAGCGCCTGAAGCCGATGACTCAACCATAAATCAAGCCATTGAAATAGCTTGCATGGACGAGTATGTACATAACCTTCCTCAAGGGTTGGATACTGTTCTAAGCGACAGAGGAGGAAAACTGTCAACGGGCCAGAGACAAAGGCTCTCTATAGCAAGGGCGGTGGTAAGAAACACTCCTATACTTATCTTAGATGAGCCGACGGCCGCATTGGATGCAGTTACTGAACAGCAAGTCATGAGAAATTTATCGATGTGGGGTAGGGAACGAGTCATCTTTTTGATCACACATCGCATTTCCACAATAAGGAGAGCGGACAATATCTTATATTTAGATAATGGAAAGATTGTAGAAAATGGTACTCATGAAGAGCTCATGAGAACTGAAAATGGAAGGTACAAATCTTTTGTTGACGCTGAATCTAATCTTAGTAACAAGGAATCTGGGGATGAGACTGAATGAGTATTAATTTAAACGCAAAAGCAGAAGAAACTGATAAGAGTTCTATTCGCGATCTTACCATTGAGTACGAAAATCTTCCCCACATGGGTTTTGTAGAGACCTTACGCATTCTTGCTAGATCTTGGTCATTTGTAAGGTTCTTTAAGTGGCGTTTTTTCATTAAATGGAGTTTGACTCTGCTTTCATTAATGTTTCCGGTTCTTGTTCTCCCTTGGACATTACAAATCATGATAGACCATGTAGTTTTGGGTAACCCTATAGATGGCTCAAGTGGTTATCTAGGCTTCCCTGCCTACATGCATCCCATTTTGGATTTAATGCAGGATATGTCAGCTTTTGAGATTTTAGTTTGGTTAACAGCTTCTTCTTTTTTACTTGTAATCTTTTTTGGAGCTTATTCAAATGAACAAAGGGACACTTCTGAAGCTGATATGCAGCAGGGAAATGATACAGCTACCCAGCAAGATAATTGGACACATGGTGGCTTTAGTTTTTCTGGCGGGATAACTGGTTACTACGAATATAAGATGAACTCGCGTTTAACTCAATCTATCAATCATTTAATTAGAGCTAAGTTATTTCATCGTATTCAGTCGCTTCCGATAACAACTTTAGAAGATCAGCGAATTGGCGATGCAATTTATCGAGTCATGTATGACAGTCCTTCTATCAACCAAATTTTTTACGAAATAATCAATCGACCGACTTTATCTACAATCTTATTTATTGTGGCTATGGCTACTATGATGAGTGCCTTTCCTCATGTTCCAGAAGTTATTTGGTGTGCGGCGGCTATATTTCCAATTTATATCCTAATCACAGGACCTTTCTCTTCAGCAATGAGAAGAGTCCAAGAGAAAAGTAGACTTTCCGGATCTGTAACAACAAGCACGATAGAAGAGGGAATGGATAACATTCTAGCTGTTCAAAGTCTAGGAGGAGACGATAAAGAAAGAGCTAGGTTTGGAGCAGACAGCAAAGAATCTTTCAAACGGTTTCGCTTTACAGTATTTGTAGAAATTCTATTGGCTAATGCTCAAGGTTTGGGGGGAGTGTTAATCTTAACCATCGCCTTCTGGGTGGTAGTTTCTAAAGTTATTGACGGAGATCTTACCCCAGGCAATTATGGTTCTTTAATGTTCTATTTCGGATGGATGGCAGGACCCGCAATTTCTTTTGCAACACTTTGGATTCATCTTCAAAGATTTGCTCCTGGCATGAGAAGGGTTTTTGCTCTAATGGATTTACCTGTTGAGGAAGACTTTGGCGATTTAACTATAGATACAATTGAAGACTCTGTGGAAGTAAAAGGTGTTGGCTTAGTGTATCCAGATGGTCGCAGAGCACTTCAAAGAGTGTCTTTTGAGGCCAAAATAGGGCAAATAGTAGCCTTTGTGGGACCCACGGGATCAGGTAAGACCAGCCTAGCCTATCTTCTTCCCAGATATCATATGGCCACAGAAGGCGAAGTATTTATAGATAGAGTTAATGTACGTGATATAAAAATAGAAAGCCTTAGAAGTCAGATAACTTATGTATTTCAAGAGACTCAACTATTCTCTTTAAGTATTTTTGAAAATATTTGTTTTGGTAAGCCTGAAGCCTCTCAAGCCGAAGTAGAAAGGGTAGCTAAAATTTCCGGTATTCATGATTTTATAATTTCACTGCCCGAAGGTTATGAGACCAAGTTAGGTTCTACAGCAATCAGTAAACTTTCAGTTGGTCAAAAACAACGAATTGCCATAGCCAGAGGTTTGTTAAGAGATTCTAAAATTCTTATTTTAGATGAACCCACCTCTGCACTGGATCCAGAAACAGAACAATATCTTGTTAATGCTTTGCAAGAGGCTTCTAAAGATCGCTTAGTTATCATTATTGCTCATCGTCTATCTACTATTGCGAAAGCAGACAACATCATTTTTCTTAAAGACGGGACCATTCTTGAACAGGGCTCTCCTGAAGAGCTTTTAGAAAAGGAAGACAGTCATTACAGAAACTATGTTGAGTTGCAAACTGATTTGTCTAAAGATGAATAAAACTTATAAAGTAACTTTGACTTTTATTAATTAACTATTAATCTTGGATTTATGGATTTTGGTGTACAGGTAAACGTTTACAGAACTTCTTGGGATGAAATAAGTGCTTCTGTGAAAGCAATGGAGAAAGGCAATTGGGATAGTGTTTGGTTTGCCGATCATTACATACCTCC
>ENA-UPTF01000906-UPTF01000906.1-marine-metagenome-genome-assembly--contig:-NODE-906-length-19715-cov-2.626897_pt1 | contig 19715 bp, 13 predicted proteins | sample MGYA00238166_ERZ767019 | MGnify/ENA primary metagenome ERZ767019 (study PRJEB28930, sample SAMN06266391) | marine metagenome | isolation source: Sea water from 250 m depth | place: Atlantic Ocean | study... | reverse complement strand
GTTTTGTAGCTTCGGTATCGTCCATTGTGATCGATCTCAAGGCCAATTCTACCTCACTATCGGTAAGTTCATTAGTTCTGCAGTAAATACCGAAAACAATATCGACATCAGGCTCGTTGTTGCCAAAGAAAGCCACACATTTACTTTTTAAAGGTTTCTTGGCATCAAATCTTTTATAGTAGATTGTGCCAAAATCCGCGTCGGGCTCCAGTTCCTTCCTGTCGCCCCAGTTCTCACCCTTGTATATGTCTAGCAAGCTGGCATCATTTCCTATCAATGCGGCATTAGTTGCCAAAACAGCGGTTTCCTCTTTCATTGCACCTTCAGGTATCGACCCAACACCAAAGAGGTCCATAAAATGCAGCACGATATGGTGATCTTGTTCCAACCAAGTTTTTGTCTCCGTATACGAATTCGAACCACCCTTATTTGTTAGTTTAAATTCTTTTTTTTCTGGGATGTAAATGTCGAACGCTAAGGCTGAGAAACTAACCATCGGTAATAATAATACGACACACAAAATTGCCCTAAGAAGGTTAGCAGAAATGCGACTCAAAACTGATCCAAATTTCTTTAAAATTGCCAGTTGACCTGTAAATTTTCTCAAGTTTTACCACTCCTTAAAGTTATCATTCGTCTTAAACTTGGCCAAATCTTACTTCACAATAATACCGAGAACAGAGGATCATGCCTAAGATGATTACGTTGAAATCGATGGATTTCCAAGGGCGATTGGAATCCTAAATATGAGTCTATAACATACTTTTGGAAACTCCAGTTTATCCATGTTGTAATTCGCCAAATTCATCCTAAAAAAACATTCAGCCAAATCGATTTAACTTATGTGTGTTTCACTTGTCGGAATTACACTTCTGTAGTAAATCCTCTCGCAACTTTAATCAATTTATCTAATTAATATACTCGGTCAGGGGAGTTAGAATAAAATGATCAAGCAGGCAACCACAGTCGATCAAAGTGACCGTCAAGTTCCTATCAATTTGCGACAAAGCGGACGTACGCCTGTCGAAATGCTCATCTCAACACGTGTTCGGAAATCTCCCTATTGGCATTTATCACATGAGGCGGGGTGCTGGCGTGCCACTGTTTACAACCGTGTTTACCATCCGCGAGGCTACGTGAGACCTGAGGACGGGGGCGCTATGGTTGAATACGACGCCATTGTAAATCACGTAACCATGTGGAACGTCGCTGTCGAACGCCAGATCCAGGTGATTGGCCCAGATGCTGAAGCTTTTGTAAATTATGTGATAACCCGCGATGCTACCCGTATCGAACCGATGCATGCAAAGTACGTGATACTTTGTAATGAAAGTGGAGGGGTTCTAAACGACCCTGTCTTACTCCGCCTATCCGATAACGAATTCTGGTTTAGCCTGGCAGACTCCGACATGATGCTCTGGTTGCAGGGTGTTAATGTAGGCAAGAATTTTGATGTTAAAATCGCGGAAATCGACGTTTCGCCTGTTCAAATTCAAGGGCCCAAGTCGGCGGCTCTTATGGCTGATCTCATTGGACCCGCTATACATGATATGCCCTACTACGGCTTGCTTGAGGGGAAAATCGCCGGTCGCGATGTCGTTGTATCACAATCTGGTTTTTCAGGTGAAAAGGGTTATGAAATTTATTTAAGAGATGCCACACTTTACGGCGAAGATTTGTGGAATACTATCCTTGAAGCAGGTAAAAAACATAATTTAATGGTGATCGCGCCTGCTCACCATCGTCGCATTGCCGCTGGTATTTTATCATGGGGTCAAGATATGGATTTTGAAACTCTCCCCTTCCAATGTAACCTCGGTTATCAGGTGCCGCGCAAAAAGAAACAGGACTATATCGGGAAGGCTACCCTCGAAAAGGTGCGTGGCGAAATGGAAGCAGGAAACCCTCCGTTTAAAACCATTCTTGTAGGCCTGGTATTTGGGGGGAAACCTATTGATGATTACGCTCCCGACTTTTGGTTAATTTCTGGTGCAGACGGAGGTGATCCGATTGGGTATATAACCTCTCCATGGTATTCACCTGAGCTCGCCACCAATATTGCAATGGGCTACGTACCCTGGGGTATGCATGCCGTTGGCACCAAACTGACAATACATCTCCCTGACGAATACTCTGAAACCCCTGGAGTGCCAGAAACCGCTGAGATCTGCGAAATTCCTTTCCGTCCCTCTGCAAATCCATCTGCTCGTGAATTAGCCAAGGAGGCAGGCCGGGGGGCCGCCTTCTAAAAGAGAACCGCAATCTAATCTGAAAAAATGGACGGCACAATATGAAGTCACAAGCCAGAGTGGTGATCATTGGTGGAGGAGTGGTTGGGGTTGCTACCCTCTATCACCTCGCCAAAAAGGGTTGGAACGACGCCGTCTTAATTGAACGAAAAGAATTAACCTCCGGCTCTACATGGCACGCGGCGGGTCTTTTACCTCTTTTTAATATGAGCTATAGCGTTGGCCAGATCCACAAGCACTCGGTTGCCTTATACCAGGGCCTAGAGGAGGAAACGGAAAAGGACGTGGGTTTCCGAAAAGTTGGCAACATACGCCTGGCTTTAAACCAAGAACGTATGGACGAATATCGCCAATATGCCGGCGTTGCCGCTACAATTGGCGTCGATGTGAAATTCCTAACACCCGAAGAAGTCAAAAACATATGGCCCCTTTGTAATACGCAGGGACTAGTCGGGGCCATCATACATCCGGAAGATGGCTACATTCAGCCTGCCGATGTGACACAAGCGATGGCCACCGGTGCCCGTAACATGGGAGCCGAGATTTACCGATATACTAGTGTAACCTCCATAGACCAAAAACCATCGGGAGATTGGACGGTTACTACAAACAAGGGCAAAATCAACTGCGAACACATCGTCTCGGCAACAGGCAGCTTTGCCCGCCAAACTGGCGCTATGGTAGGCCTCGACGTACCCGTCATTCCCGTGCAACACCAATTCATCGTTACAGAACCCCATCCTGAAATCCAAAAACGGAAGAAAGACGGTTTACCAGAAATGGGCGTATTACGTGAATCGGACGGATCCTGGTACCTCCGTGAAGAAGCCGGTGGTTTTCTTCTCGGTCCTTATGAGTCAGGCGCTCCATGCTGTTACTTTGATGGCGTAGATGAAGAGGTTGAGTACGAATTATTCCAGGAAGACCTTGAACGGCTCGAACCCCACATTGAAGCGGCAATCAATCGCGTACCTGCATTTGCTGAGGTTGGCGTTAAGGAAATCTACAATGGCGCTATATGCTATACTCCCGATGGAAATCCAATAATTGGTCCGGCCTGGGGCCTTAAAAACTTTTGGCTCAACGAAGGTCATTCGTTCGGAATTACAGCTGGAGGAGGTGCCGGCTGGCAGTTGGCTGAATGGATCATCGAAGGTGAACCCACTATCGATATGCTCGGCGTCGAACCTCGTCGGTTCGGCGATTACGCAACCAAGGCCTATTTAAAAATTAAGAATGAAGAAGCCTACCGTAATGTCTTCACGATACACTATCCCGATGAGGAACGCGCAGATGCACGACCTCTTCGAACATCACCTTGTTATGACCGACTTAAGGATATGGGTGCCGTGTTTGGCCAAAAATTTGGCTGGGAGCGGGCTAATTGGTTTGCAACGGAAAATTTGGAGCAAACGGACGACTGGTCGTTTCGTCGGTCTGATTGGTTTCATCCAGTTGGAAATGAATGCATAAACGTAGCCAAAAATGTGGGCTTATTAGACATGACCGCATTTGCTAAATGCAGAATCTCTGGTCCTAATGCAGAAGATTTTCTTGACGGATTGGTTGCTAACCGGCTACCGAAGACCGTTGGCCGGGTTAATCTTTGCCACGCACTCAATACACGAGGTGGTGTCCATTCGGAATTCACAATTCTCCGTGAGGCTATCGACAGCTTCTACCTGGTTTCAGCTGGAGCTTTTCAGCGCCTTGATCATGACCACCTCGTCAAAGCCATGCCGACCGACGGCTCGGTGCAGTACCAGAACATTACAAACCAACTCGGTGTTCTGGTTATAGCCGGTCCCAAGGCGCGCCAACTTATGCAGAGGGTTAGCAGCGCAGACTTCTCAAATGAAGCTTTCCCATGGCTATCAGGCCGAGAAATTAATGTTGGTCTAGCGCCGAGCTGGGCAATTCGTATGAACTTCGTGGGCGAACTTGGCTGGGAACTTCACCACCCAATTGAATACCAGAACCATATCTTTGATAGGCTATTTGAGGCCGGTGAAAATTTAGGACTGAAGCCCTTTGGCATTCGCGCGATGGATAGTTTGCGTATCGAAAAATCTTACCGTTTGGTTGGAACTGAACTCTCGATCGAATATGCAGCTTTTGAGTCCGGACTTGAGCGGTTTGTCCACCCCAATAAAGGCAACTTCATTGGGCGTGATGCCCTTGTGGAATGGCAACAGCGTGGCTTTAACTGGCAATTTGTAACCGTCGAAGTTCACGACACCACTAACGCTGACGCCTTAGGTAACAATCCAATCTTCCTTAAAGGAAAACCTGTCGGTCGTGCAACCGGAGGAAATTTCGGCTTCCGTATCAACAAGTCCCTGGCTCTCGGCATGGTACACCCGGAACATGCAAACATCGGTACTGAACTAGAAATGGATATTCTCGGAACCATCCATAAAATAACGGTAGTGGCGGAAAGTCCTTATGACCCCGAGAACGCGCGCCTGCGCTCGCAAGATTAAAACTCTTCGAAGAGTGATCCATCCAATCTTGCGGAAATCATCGCGATACAAATTTGCAGTTATCAGTAGTTTACCAACTGAATATTATTTCACCGCCTCACAGTTTTGAGCCCGTATTCCTGACCGGCATCGACCAACCAAACCCATAAAAATTCTGCGAAACTGCGGTGAACATGGATTTCATAGTCCGGATCATCCGTAACCTGGTGAAGTATGACCTGCACTTGACCTAACAATGTTCTTGTGGAACATCCAGAGTGGAAAACCCTTTCGTGAAGATCCAATGTACAACCCTTGGCAAGGATGTTTCTTGCGTTCGCTCCCGTGACACCGACAACAGCGTAGGCGTCTGAATTGTCGATAACTTGGACATCACGGCCTTTAAAGCTGTTGGTAAGTCCCAACATCACCCTGCCGCTTTCCTCGTCCTCAGTGACTAAAAGCCATTCTTCGGGCCCAAGCCAAAGTAAGCGGGGAAAGCCAGGCCCGCCTGTCACCACGTTGGTTTCTTTTGATGGCCTAAGACCAGTGATATCTGAGACTGCATCAAAAAATTCAGCATCCGACGCCCTACTCCGTAAAACAATCTGGCCTCGAAAGCCACGGTCCTCAAGCACAACTGTTGCTTCGTTGCCACCTTGGTCAGCCTCCAATTCGGCCGATATTCGAATATGATCGAGGGGTCCCTGACGCAAGTATCTATTATCCATTTAGACGCTCACCTTCCGGGTCAAAGAAGACGGGATCGCGGATCAAGGCAGAGGTGGTTCCGTTTTCCATTGGCAAATAGACCCTTTCTCCATGTCGGTTACGGCCACTCTTGACGAGTGCAAGAGCGATGGAACGCTTTAAATTTGGGCTGTAATAACTGGAAGTAACAAAACCAATCATATCCATAGGCGGGTGTTTCTTAGCCGTAGCAACAATCTGGGAGCCAATGGGGATTACAGTTAATGGATCTTCAGTTTCCAAACCCACTAGATGCTTACGGTCACTCCTTAAAGTCTCCGCACGTGCCAACGATCGACGACCAATAAAATCTTTTTTCTTGCTTAACATTCGCTCCATTCCAAGGTCGCCAGGGATGACGGTACCGTCCGTTTCCTGACCAACGACGATATACCCCTTTTCAGCCCTTAGAACGTGCATAGCTTCTGTACCGAATGGTGTAATTGCGTACTTCTCACCTGCCGTCATACATGCTGTCCACACACTGATCGCATAGCGGGCAGGTATATTAATCTCAAATGACAAATCACCTGTGAAACTAACCCGGAAAACACGCGCTGGCACCCCCGCAACCTTGCCTTCACGCCAAGTCATGAAAGGGAAAGACTTCAAATCAAGATTAATATCGTCAGTGAGTTCTCCGAGAAGTTTGCGGGAGTTAGGTCCAACTAGGGTAATTGTTGCCCAATTTTCAGTTACGGAGGTCAGGTATACCTCCATCTCCGGCCATTCCGTTTGCAGCCACTCTTCAAGCCAAAAGTAGACACGTGCAGCACCACCAGTAGTTGTCGTCATCAAGAAACTATCTTCAGCCATTCGAGATGTAACACCATCATCCATAACCATCCCGTCTTCACCTAACATTAGGCCATAACGGCACCGTCCAACTTCCAGGTTATTCCAGCTATTGACATAAATTAAATTGAGAAAATCTGCGGCATCAGGACCCTTAATCTCAATCTTACCGAGGGTTGACGCATCTAGGATTCCAATACTTTTACGCGCAGATCGACATTCTCGAACAACGGCATCATTCATATCCTCATCCAAAACAGGATAATACCAGGGCCGCTTCCACTGCCCGACGTTTTCAAATACAGCCCCGGCGCGCGCGTGCCAATGATGGATGGGTGTACGTCGTAGCGGATCCAGAAACTGGCCGACGTGCCTACCGGCAAGAGCACCAAAGGTAACCGGCGTGTATGGGGGACGAAATGTTGTGTGACCGACTGAAGGCAGTTCTTCACCCCGGATACCGGATAGAATAGAAATACCATTAATGTTGGCTGTTTTGCCTTGGTCGGTGCCCATCCCGAGGGTCGTATAGCGCTTTAGATGCTCAACCGAATCGTAGCCCTCGCGCGCGGCCAGAGCAATGTCAGCCACGGTAACATCTGTCTGCAAGTCAACAAAGTGGCTTGGTCCACCTTCCGGGTGCTTTCGGGAGGGAACAAGCCATTTAGGCTGAAGCGGTTGTTCATTTTCCAAAACTGTTTTCGATTTTGAACGAACACTTCCACTACCTGTAAAATCCAGATTTTCGGCCACTCTAGCACCTTCTCTCGCGCCCTCCTTTAGGCAGCGTTCAAGCTCAAATGTGCCTTTGGCGGCACCTACTACGTTAACGGCCTGCCCAGCTTTGTCAGGTATCAGGTACATCCTCTGTTTGTCATAAGTTAACGTACCGCCCGATTGTGAATATAAATGAACAGTCGGGTTCCAACCTCCGGATACAGCCAAAAGATCACATGAGAGGTGACGCGTTTTTTCTAATTTTCCGTCCATACCAAATGCCGAAATGTTCACACCTTTAACCTTACGACGCCCTCTAGTACCGGTTACAGCACTATTGAAAATGATTTTGACACCAGCCGCCTTAGCCTTCCGGGGCCAATCGCCATTAAACTCCGGACGTACATCGATCAAAGACACATGTATGCCAAAATTTTTAAAAATTAGGGCTGTACGATAGGCTTCATCATTGTTTGTAAAAACAACCACCCGTTTTGCAAAACATACCCCATAGCGGTTAGCGTAAGTACTTGCGGCAGAAGCCAACATAACGCCGGGCCGGTCGTTGTTTTCAAAGACCATTGGCCTCTCAATAGCACCACTTGCCAAGATGACCTGTCGTGTCCGGATGCGCCAAGATCTTTGCCGAGGCAGGGGATCGTCTGATACACCCAGATGATCCGTGACCCGCTCGACTGCCGTAAGAAAGTTATGGTTGTAATAGCCAAAAATTGTAGTTCGAGGTAAAAGGCGCACCTCCGCCATCTCTTCCAGTTCGCCAACTGTTTTTTCTACCCAATCCAGTGCGGGACGACCGTCGATTTCATCATCACTTCCAAGTAACGAACCGCCAAACTCGTTTTGCTCGTCGGCTAGGATTACACGAGCCCCCGACTGACCCGCTTTGAGTGCTGCTGAAAGCCCTGATGGACCACCCCCTATAATCAAGATATCGCAGTGGGTATTTATGTTCTCGTAACGGTCAGGATCAGGATCACTTGGCGCCCTACCTAATCCTGCCGCCTGCCGTATGATACGTTCATAGACAGGCCATAAGCGGTTCGGTGTCATAAAGGTTTTATAATAAAAACCGGCTGGGAAAATACGCCCGAAGAGGCCAATAAGCGACCAAAGATCAAAATCAACACTAGGCCAACAATTTATACTTTCTGCTTTAAGACCGCTATACAGTTCTATTTGGGTCGCCCGCAAATTCGGTTGTGTATGTGAACCTTGTTCCAGTTGCACCAGTGCATTTGGCTCCTCCGCGCCGGCAGAAAAGACCCCGCGGGGCCTATGGTATTTGAAGCTCCTGCCAATTATAGCAACACCATTAGCCAGCAGCGCTGACGCCAGTGTATCACCAGCATAACCCTGATAAGAACGGTCATTGAAAGTAAAGCTTAACGGCTGACTGCGATCTATACGCCCGCCATCTGGCATGCGGTAGCGTTGGCGTTTCACGATTGACCCTCCGGTCCATCTTCCCCCATTCCATAGGTAGCAGAAATATCGTGGGTAACCGTATCTCTTACTGCGTTGAACCAACGGTTACATCCGTGCGTGTGAACCCAGCGTTCCGGAAATCTTCCCTTGGGATTAGTACGCATAAAGAGATAGTCAGCCCATTCAACGTCGGAAAGCTTATCCGGATCTTCCGGTCGCTTGATATGTGCTTCGCCACCATAGGAAAATTCACATTCATCTCGCGGTCCACACCAGGGGCAATCTATTAGTAACACCGTCGCTATCCTTTATTTAATGACTAACGGCTGCAGCGCCGTGCTCATCTATTAGAGCACCGGTAATAAAACGATCTAGGCCGAACGCTTCGTTAATCGCATGCGGACGATCTTGAGCAATTGTATGGGCGAAGGCCCAACCCGAACCAGGGGTCGCTTTGAAACCGCCAGTCCCCCAGCCGCAGTTAAAGTAAAGTCCATCAATCGGTGTTTTACTGATAATTGGACTGGCGTCCGGGCATATATCGACAATGCCTCCCCACTGGCGCATCATCCTTAGGCGACTAAAGATTGGGAAGAGCTCGACTGCAGCCGCTATCATGTCTTCGATGATACGAATGCTTCCCCGCTGAGCGTAGGAGTTATAAGGGTCAATACCTGCACCCAGAACGAGTTCGCCCTTGTCCGACTGGCTGACATATACATGGACCGATCCAGACATGATGACTGTATGCAATAGGGGTTTAAGAGGTTCCGAAACGAGCGCTTGAAGAGGATGACTTTCGATCGGAAGTCTTAGGCCAGCCATCTCCGCCACTACCCCGGCGTGCCCTGCCACAACCACTCCAACCTTTGGCGCCTTTATTATCCCCTTGGTGGTTTCAACTCCGGTAACGCGGCCTTCTTCGCGACAGAAACCCTTTACCTCGCAGTTCTGAATTATATGGACGCCCCTTGCATCGGCAGCGCGAGCAAAACCCCAAGCCACAGCATCGTGACGTGCCACACCACCGCGCCTTTGTAACGACGCACCAAGAACTGGAAAACGGGCATCAGGTGAAACATTTAATATGGGAACCATCTCCTTTAATTGAAAAGGCGAGAGGATTTCTGAATCGATGCCATGAAGTCGATTAGCGCTAACCCTGCGGCTTAATTCGTGAAGATCGTGTTGATTATGGGCCAAATTTAAAACGCCACGTTGGCTGACCATGAGATTGTAGTTTAATTCCCGGCTCAGTCCTTCATATAACTGCAACGACTTTTCGTATATTGCCGCACTTTCATCCCACAAATAGTTGGAACGGATAATAGTTGTATTACGACCTGTATTTCCTCCGCCAATCCATCCCTTTTCAAGGACAGCAACGTTAGTGAGACCATGTTCCTTGGCGAGATAATAGGCAGTAGCCAGTCCGTGGCCTCCGCCACCGACAATTATAACGTCATAGGCGGATTTGGGTTCTGGGCTACGCCAGGCTTTCGGCCAATTACGATGATGGGAATACGCATTGCGCGCTAAGCTGAAAATAGAGTAACGGCTACGTGACACATAATTCTCCAATGATATCTTAGCGAACTCCCAGTACTAACAATTATTCCAGCTAATATTCATAAAATCAGAATAATTCCAAGGCCTCTGGAACTGTATTAGATCAACACTAAAAATATTGTTTTGCGTTGATATCAGTCTAGGCAGCTCGCCGCTTAAGATGGCTACCTTCAAATTCTGGCGCAACCTCTTCCATAAAGCGTGCCATTTCATCCTTCACTTGTTCGTGAGGTTTTTGGCCAACGTTAAAATATAGAATAACTTCTTCGATCCCAGTCGCCTCAACCTTCTTAAGTGTATCGATAATTGATTGAGATGAACCAATCAAGACTGAGTTTTCTGTTAAGTCTTCAGGCTTCACTTTGCTTAACTTTGCAACCATTTCATTGAAATACTTGTAACTTGGCGGCGTATTCTTTGGATCATTTGGTACGGCAGGGATCACACACTCATTGTAATAGCGGATCATACGATTACGCTGTTGTAATTGCTCCTCCTTGTTGTCGGCAAAATGCATAAAATAGCTGCACATCATGCGTCCGGTGTTATTCCCATATTTTGCAGACGTTTCATGATATCTGTCTGCTACTTGTTGCAATCCGCCAAAGCTCATTGCCGCCGCAAATGGTGCAACTACTAAACCGCACCCCAGCTTTCCGGCAAGCTCAATAGATGGCTGTGAAAACGAAGCGACGTAAATCGGTATCGGTCGTTGAACCGGCTTGGGAGTAATACGGACATCTTGAAAGTCGTAATGCTCTCCTTTGTGGGTTACCCTACCTTCTTCAGTCCATAATCTTTGCACAACCTCTAATCCTTCTTCAAAAATGCTGAGGTTATTTTCAAAGTCAACATGGAAAGGGGCATATTCTCTGCGATCGTAGCCCCTACCGGTTGCAAAATCGACGCGCCCGTCACTCAATAAATCCAAGCTGGCCCACTGTTCTGCAACCCTTATGGGATGGTGTATCGGTAACACCGTTACAGCTGGTGCTAAACGAATTTTTTGAGTTCTGCCCGCAATATATGAAAGCACGAGATCAGGACAAGAAAGGACCCCGAGTGAATTAAAATGATGCTCACCAATCCACGCCGAATACATGCCAAGTTGATCTGCGTAGAGCGCCTCGGCCGTGATGTCGGTTACGAATTGATTGGCCGAACGCTGATTACCAGAATAGTGATTATCGCTGAGGGTAAAATATCCGAACTCCATATTCTGATCTTTCTAAACCGAGCCTGCTGATTATTTGCAATTATAAGGTGCCTTAATTAGTTCAGTACCACCAGGATTTAATCATCATCAGTCTAACTATCAACGACTATTCGAGTCAAAATATACTGATAGGATAATACTTAACTCTTATTCCAAAAAAGCAGACTTTAAAAATCTCCTCGTTTGATTTATAAGATCAGTTATGCTGAAACACTTTCCATTAACGCTTGCTATTTTAGCTTTCTCTTGCTGCGTTTCAGGTTGCATGGCCACTTGTGGCGGTTAGGGTTTACGGGCTGGTAAATTAAATAACAGCAGCATTTATTCTCAGCATATTAGCCCATCGGGCAGACCCAGTTCCCCATAATTTCTGCGTAAATTTTTATATTTAATTTTATCAACTGCTATCAGCTATGTTGGTATATTCACCGAATTTTAAATTTGTTAATTGATACCCCTATAAATGATCCAGATTAATTCATCCATTAGCATTGCCGAAAAAGAGATTAAGGAAAACTTCATCCGTGCCCCTGGTCCAGGCGGGCAAAAAGTAAACAAAACTGAAAGTGCTGTTCAGTTACGTTTCAATGCCCGAACAAGTCCATCCCTATCCCCCTCACAATTCAAGCGCCTAAAAGCCTTGGCCGGACAGAGGATAACGCGGGAAGGTGTCATAGTAATCACCGCCAATCAGTTTAGGTCTCAAGACCAAAATCGCAAGGATGCGTTAGACCGACTAATTAAGATGATTAAAAAATCGACTGAAACACCTAAAATTAGACGCCCAACCAAACCATCAAAAAACGCCATAAAACGCCGCCTCGACGGCAAGCGTCACCAAAGTGCTATTAAAAAAGAAAGAGGTAAAGTTAGCCAGCTAGATTAACCAGGTCTTATTCCATGCTTATCATATAATAGTGTAGGATTATGTTGCTTGAGTGTTTGTGAGACTTTTTTAGTCTCGAACAATCTGTAATTATGGAGTTTATGGGGCTCAAACACAGCGGTTCTCTGTTGCTGGATTTACTAATGCAAAAACTTTTTTTATTTTTTGGGCCGGTAGCAGGTTTAAAATAAAGAGGAAAAAATGACTGTCACTCTTTACCATTATTGGGGCTCCACATGCTCTCGTAAGGCCCGTATGACACTAAATGAAAAAGGGGTTCAATGGGAAAGTCGGCATATCGATTTACACGTTTTTGAAAACTGGGAACCCTGGTATGTGAATATTCATCCCAATGGCGTAGTTCCAGCGCTCGATCACGATGGACGCATTGTCTATGAATCCAACGCTATCATGGAATATATAGATGATACCTTCGAAGGGCCGTCTTTACGACCCTCTGATACCTGGGAGCGGGCACATATGCGGATCTGGTTAGATAAATCCGAGCATATTCTGCACAAGAATATGCACCTTATCTCTCACAACAGGGCCCACGCCCACCGTTGGGAGGAATATGAAAAATTATATGGAAGAAATAAACTTCTTGAGAGGGTTCATAGCCAACCTGATATTCAACGACGTAAGGACGAAATTCATCACGCTGAACACGGTATTGATGAGGAAACAATAGAGTTTTCAATCGGACGTATTGATGAGCAACTCAATCTCATGGACCGTGCGCTTGGTGAGCATGAATGGCTTTCAGGTACAACCTTCTCACTTTCTGATATGGCTGTATTACCTTTTGTGGAACGATTCAAAGTCAACGGCATGGAGGATGCCGTTGCATCGAAGAAAAACCTGGCCAATTGGTACGAGAAAATGTTTGCCCGCCCGGCTGTTGAAAAAGCCTATGCGTTCACCAACCCAGCAGATGATACTTGTTAGTAGGGCGTTACGAGAGAGAACAGATAATTTCTAGGAGTTACGGGATGACGAATGCCGCACCTCCTTCTCCGGCGTTAACTGCAGATGAGGTATCATACGAAATACGATTTGGTCGAGATGCATCAAATCCCCAAGTATTTGGCCGCCATCAGCATTTTTCAACTCAACAATAATCAACTACTTTACCCAGTTTCTTTTTTAAATAGTTTCCATTATCAAAGAGAGACCAGTTATTACAAAATCCGTATCACTTGCGTGTAATCATCTCATTTGATTGAATATATCTATGAGATACACGGTTTCCTCTCCAGAAATTGTCATCGGTGTAGATGTCGGAGGAACATTTATTGACATTGTTGCTATTGAAAAAAGGGGAGGTGTAGTCCTCTCAGAAAAGGTTCTTTCCACCCCAGAGGATTTATCCGCCGGTATATTGAATGGGTTAGAAAAAATGTTTGGGCTTCAGCTAGATGCAAAACTCCCAGGCTCTCGCATCGTCCACGCTACCACATCAGCCACCAATGCCTTAATTGAGAAGAGAACTAGCCGGGTTGGGTTAATTACAAATCGTGGGTTCCGCGACGTACTGGAAATCCGCCGGCATGCTCGGAGTGATACGTACAATATAGATCTACAAATTGCACCACCCCTGGTTCCAAGAAATCTACGCATGGAGATAGATGCCCGGACTGCACCTGATGGCACGATAATCGAGCCGATCAATCGAAAACAAGTTATAGAGATTGTGCAAGCGATGGGAAAAGCGAGCGTAGAAGTATATACTGTAAGCCTCCTCCATGCCTACGCCAGACCTCAGGAAGAACACAGCGTCGCAGAGATTATTCGACTCGAAGATCCGGAAGCGTACGTAACCTGCTCTGTCGATGTCTGCCCCGAATTCCGAGAATATGAACGCACCAGTACTGCGGTAGTAAACGCTGCAGTAATGCCTTTAGTCGACGCCTACCTGGACAACCTAGAGAACCGCCTTAAAATCCATGGTTACGATAGACAACTATACATTATGCAATCGAGCGGAGGGATGATGACTGCCTCGGAAATCCGAAGTCAGCCAATCAACATCATCGAATCTGGTCCCGCCGCCGGTGTAGTTTCATCCCTCGCAATTGGTCGAGTACTTGACCGCGAAAATCTTCTCAGTTTTGATATGGGTGGCACTACAGCAAAGGCAGCTCTCATCCACGAGGGTCGACTTGAAATGAGCACCGAATACGAGGTAGGAGGAAATACTCATGGCGCACAAGGGGCGAGTGGCTATGGGGCAGGCTACCCAATCCGAGGATCCTTTATGGATATAGTTGAAGTCGGTGCCGGCGGTGGTTCCATCGCCTGGGTTGACGACGCTGGCGGTTTAAGGGTGGGACCACAGAGTGCGGGCGCAGACCCGGGTCCAGTGTGCTATGCTCGCGGGGGTAAGGACCCAACTACAACTGATGCTAACCTATATCTGGGCCGGCTCAGTGCAGACTACTTTCTGGGAGGTGAAATGGCTTTAGACTTACCCAAAGTCGAGGAAGCTCTTTCCAGATTAGCTGTAGTGCTCGGCATGGATGCATTGAAGCTTGCAGCAGGTATCATTGAAGTTTCCAATTCTCATATGGTCCGTGCCCTGCGTCGTGTGTCGATTGAACGCGGACGGCATCCTTCACTTTATTCGATGGTCGCATTTGGTGGAGCCGGACCTATTCACGCATGTTACCTGGCCGAAGAACTTGGTGTAACCGAGGTAATCGTTCCTCCGATGCCTGGCGTTGCATCTGCTGTTGGGCTCATTGGAGCAGATATGCGTCACGAGGCGAGGAAGGCTTTTTTCGGCAAGCTTTCAAAAATTCCTGCAAAAAAATTTCAACAAACGTTTGAAGAATTAAGAAAACAAGCATGTATAACCCTGGAAGAGGCGGGAATATTGGAAACGCAATTTGTCATCACCGGTTCCTCAGATATGCGTTATGTAGGACAAGCCTACGAGCTTACGGTCGAGTGGCCGACATTAACTCCAGACGATAATACTTTAGTTGATATGGCAACAAGTTTTCATGGAGAACACTTTCGTCATTATTCTTACGATATTCAGGACCGAGACATTGAGCTCGTCAGCTTGCGAGTAACTGTGACAGCTTCTGTTGACCGCCCATCAGAGATACGCCTGAAAAATAGCCAATCCGTGCCGAAAGCAAAAGAGCAGCGAAGAGTTCATTTCCGCGATGCGATCTCCATTGATTGTGCGGTATACGAACGCGACGACATATGTGCTGATGCCAAATTGGAAGGCCCTATAGTAATTGAGCAGAAAGACTCTACTACCCTAGTGCCTCCGAATTGGTCTCTGACAGCAGACCCATCAGGTCACCTTATTTTAAACTTTCGTGAATAACGGAAATTTATAATAAGAATTGAAGAGAACCAAGGAGAATTCATGCTCAATAAAACCCCTGACCATAACCTAAAAAAGGTAGACCCTGTCATGATGCAGGTGGTCAAAAATGGGCTTGATTCTATAGCCGAGCAGATGGCCATAACTCTTCAGTACACAGCACACTCTCCCGTTATCAGAGAGGTTCTTGACTTTGCAACTGCTCTAATGGACACGCAGGGGCGGCTAATTAGCCAGACATCTGGTGCACCTATATTCGTCAACGCCATGGGACCAACACTCCGCTTCGTTCTAGAACATAGTATTCCGCTGGAACAATGGGAGGAAGGCGACGTATTCCTAGTTAATGATCCATATTTGGGTGGTAGCCAACATCTTCCCGACATCGTCATGTTTAGGCCCATTTTTAAACTCGGAAAATTAGCTGGCGTTTGTGGTTGTGTCGCTCATCACGTCGATGTCGGAGGCACCTCACCTGGTAGCTATACAATGACAGCAAACTCTATTTTTCAAGAGGGTCTGCGTATTCCACCCGTCAAACTTTATAGTAAAGGCTGCCTAGTCGAAGATATAAAGAAGTTATTCCTGGCAAATATACGGCTACCAGACTTCGTTTGGGGAGATATTGAAGCACAGCTTGCATGTATGCGCGTTGGTGAGCGTAGTTTCCTGGAACTCCTAGAGCGTTACGGCAGCGAGACAACAATGGAGTGTGTGGATGCGCTAATGGATTATTCGGAACGACTAGTCAGGCACGGGATTAACACTATGCCCAACGGACGTTACGAGTTTAAAGACTGGCTCGATGACGATGGTGTCAATGAGGAACCAGCTGTCATCCGTTTAGCATTGATCATCGAAGACGATTGCATCACTGCTGACTTTACGGGTTCTGATCCTCAACGTAATGCTCCCATTAATTGCAGCCAATCAATGACCGGGGCTGTCGTGCATTATTGTCTGGCTGCCGCAATTGGTGCAGATGTTCCTGTTAACGAAGGTGCCTTCAGACCGGTTAAATTCATAATGCCAGAAGCTTCCATTGTCTCAGCTGCTCCGCCTGCACCTGTGGTTGGTCGCATGGCGATAGTACACCGCACGTGCGACACGGTCTTGGGTGCGATGGCCGAAGCTCTTCCTGATCAAATTCCTGCTGCCTACTACGGGATGTCGACCACCTACCATTTGAGTGGAATTGCCCCTGACAAAAGCATGACTTGGGCATTGTTTGAAATCGAAGTTGGTGGCTGGGGGGGCTCGCCTAAGCGCGATGGGCTGGAAAGCTGCTCAGCGCATATACACAATCCCGCCAATACACCAGTTGAAATGGTAGAGCGTCTCCACCCGGTGCAAATTGAACGTTACGAATTGATACCCGATTCCGGCGGCCCCGGTAGATACAGAGGTGGCTTAGGCATACGGCGGGATCTCCGAATTCTTGAAGGTAACGCACATCTGACTATTCTTGCCGATCGTATGAAATTTGGCCCTTACGGTTTGCATGGAGGAGAGCAAGGTTCACTTACTGAGATCATTGTCAATCCAGATACACCAAACGAGAGGAAGCTCCCCAGCAAAGTCACAGGGATCGCCCTAAAAAGTGGAGATATTGTCAGTTTCCGGACTTCTGGTGGCGGCGGTTGGGGAAACCCCCGGGATCGGGACCGAAAATCGGTACAACGGGATCTATTATTGGGCAAAATTAGTCGTCGCATCGCAAAAGAAGTCTACGCTTTTTGATGCGTTATCTGACAAAAATTAAATTTCAAACCTGGACGCCGACACATGAACCAACTTGAACTGATTGATCGCGCAAAAAAAGTTCTTCCGGAAGGTGGTTTTGGCAACTTTGATCCAAACATATTCATTCGTGAGGGCAAAGGTTCCCATATTTGGGATGAAGATGGAAACAAATATATCGATTACCTGATTGGTTCCGGCCCATTGATATTAGGTCACGGAAATCCCGAAGTTATAGAAGTTGTTCAAGAGCAGCTTGGAAAAGGCATGACCTTTTTTGCCAACAATTTACACGGTCTTGAGTTGGCGGAAGAAATCTGCCGAGCTGTTCCCTGCGCCGAACGGGTCCGTTACGTAAGCTCTGGAAGTGAAGCCGACATGTACGCGATGCGGCTAGCCCGAGCATTCACCGGCCGCGATAAGATCGTGAAATTTGAAGGAGGATACCATGGAATGTCGGCCGAAGCCCAAATGAGCCTGGCCCCAGAAAAACTAATGAACCTTCCGGTTGCCGTACCGGATTCGGCAGGCATACCGGATACCATACGCGATCAAGTTCTGATCGCTCCATTTAACGATATCGATTTTGTCCGTTCTCTGATCTCCGAATATTCGGGTGAGATTAGTGGAATTATTGTCGAACCTCTCCAACGCATCATTACACCTTCACCAGGGTTTCTAGAGGCCCTGCGCGAAGAATGTACAAAAAATAATATTGTTCTCATTTTTGACGAAATTGTAACTGGTTTCCGCATTGCCTATGGCGGCGCACAGGAGCTTTACGGCGTCACCCCTGATATCTGCACTCTTGGAAAGATAATTGGTGGTGGTTTTCCCCTTGCCGTCATCGCTGGGCAGGCAGACATCATGGCACATTTTGATAAGGACCAAGTAGGTCAAAATCGTTCTTTGATGCAAATTGGAACCTTAAGCGGAAACCCCGTTGCCGCCGTTGCTGGCCTTAAAACTTTAGAAATTCTGAGGCGACCGGGCTCCTATAAACGACTTCGAACATCAGGACAAAAATTAATGAAAGCAATGACCAAGCAATTAGAAAATTCCGGTCAAGCCCATCAAATTGTTGGGGAACCGGAACTGTTTGACGTTCTTTTTACAAAGGCGTCAGTAAATAATTATCGTGATTTTGTTGCATGTGATAACGACAAGCAAATTGCATTCAACTCCTCTCTGAAGCTACACGGTATATTGAAACCGCCGAACAAACTATATATATCGCTTGCACTGAGCGATGAGGACATAGAAATGACAATTGATGCTATTTCTCACTCCGCAATATCCATTTCTAATGGTTAACCTGTAAATTTCTTCCTGGGGTTAAATTCGTTACGTGGAGAGCAAACAAGTGATTATACCCTGACAGAAAAGCGATCGGGATATGAAATTGGCTTCAAGAACGAGGAATACATAGTTTCAACAATTTTCCCGAATTTCCTTTAAAACGGGCAGTATATGTTCGCGAAACAAGGCCGGGTTCTCTGACATTGGGAAATGACCCATTCCCTCCATTACGACAGCCTTAGATCCCTGAATGCGTTTTGCCGTATCACGTGTACGCTCTGGCGTGCAAGATGAGTCATACTCGCCTGATAGCAGATAGACTGGACAGCGTGTGGTATCAATCTGGACGGAACGGTCATCAAAATGTCCATCTACCCAGTAAAAATACAGGTCTCCTTTGAAAACACCGGGGCCACCCTGCATATAGGCCCACAAAGTTTCCCAGCGATACTCCGATGGGCTCTGCGGTGCGATTTGTCCAGAAACAAATCCAGCTGCTACCTCGCCTCCGTTCACATCAGGCCGGTGTAGCCATTCGGTGTCGTAATAAGGCTTGAGCCGGTCCGCACCTTCAAGAGCAATCACGGCACGATAATCATCCGGATATTCTAGCGCCAGATGCAGTACTATTCGACCACCCATTGAACAACCCATAATTGTTGGTTGGTTTAATTCCATCGCCTGACAGAACGCAACAACGGTTTCCTTATAAAGCCCCGTTGTAAGCTTATATTCAATTTCACGCCAACCAATAGGGGGATTGGACTTTCCATGCCAAGGCATATCGAAGGCTAAAACTCTATAGTGATCCGTAATGGAAGGGTCGGTCATCAAATGCCGGAACTGGCGTGAATCAGATCCTGCGGTATGGAGACAAACTAATGGAATACCGGAACCGGCTTCCTCCACATAGATACGCATAGTGTCGCCAGCAACAACCATGCTGATATAACGCCCCACAATTGGCTCGAAAGTTGGCATGACTTAATTCCCTATACTTGCAGGCCTAAGAGCCCCTAGTAGATCTTTGAAATATTGAAGATTTTGCATGAAAGGTAATAGATCTCCGTCAATTTGGGCTAAGTCCGCTGCCATCATGCTGAACAGATCATGATGTTCGCGCTTCGGCATGGGACGCCAAAATTCCTCCCAAATATTGGCGGGAGCACGGATTGCAAAGCGACCAGAGTCAATTTTTAGCTGTCTTTGGCGCACGCTCGTAACACGTCCCCCATCAATTCTG
>ENA-UPTF01000905-UPTF01000905.1-marine-metagenome-genome-assembly--contig:-NODE-905-length-19720-cov-3.495596_pt1 | contig 19720 bp, 14 predicted proteins | sample MGYA00238166_ERZ767019 | MGnify/ENA primary metagenome ERZ767019 (study PRJEB28930, sample SAMN06266391) | marine metagenome | isolation source: Sea water from 250 m depth | place: Atlantic Ocean | study... | reverse complement strand
AAGTACGACTAACTCTTCACCATCAACTTTTACAGTATTACTTCCAGCGTACTGTCCAAAAACTACCATATCACCTTTGTTAACTGGAACAGCTTGAATTTCACCACTATCTAATGTTTTTCCAGGTCCTACTTCTAAAACTTCGCCTTGCGAAGGTTTCTCTGCGGCAGAGCCAGGAAGAACTATTCCTCCTTCAGTGGTCTCTTCCTCATCAGTACGTCTTACCAAAACTCTATCTCCTAAGGGTACAAACTTCATTTAATAATCTCCTTCCTTTAAATAAGCAACTAACTAAAAAGAGCGACATTTTACTTCTGAAAAACCTGTCGTCAATACTATTGACTCCAAAAAAATTACCCTTTTCAAGTTCTTAAGAGAATATGTGGGGTTAAATCCTTTTTTTTCAACCTTTTACTTTTCTTTTTTATACTCTCCCTCTATCCATTCCTTACTTGATTCTGAAGGGTATGGATTTAGTTCCTGATTCTGAAAGAGGCTTAAATTAAAAAAATTTAAGATATATTTTCTTGTTTTTGGTACTAAACAAACCAAACCTAAAACGTCCGTAATAAATCCTGGAATTAACAATAGAATTCCCCCAATAGCCAAAAATAGTCCTGTAAAAATTTCTTCAGTGGGAATTTCAGATTCTTGCATCTTAATCTTAGCCTTTTTTAAAGTTTTTAGACCTTGCTTTCTTAATAAAAAAATTCCTAACAATGCAGTGAATAAAATCAATGAAATTGTAAATAGAGATCCTATAAGACTTCCAATTTCAATGAGGACTATTATTTCTAGAATTGGTAGAACTAAAAAAGTAGGTAAAAAGAAAGCTCGTAAGAGTGAACAATACTCAAAGCGTTAATTTTCTACAAAATACAATTACAAAAAAACCCGCCTACTGCGGGTTTTTTTATTTGTAAGAGTCTAGGAATCAATTCAACAGATCATATCGCTCTAATTGGTTATATCGAATAACCGACTGAATTGAACTAATATATTCATCACCTGGGTAAGCATTGATTCCATATCATCCTGAGACAGCGCGTCCATATTCAATGATCTCATGGATCCATTGATGCGCACCATTGGAACTGATCCAACACTCAGATGTAGATCTGAAGCACCACTATCCAGGCTGTAACTAAGTAATTCGTTGAGGTCCATAGACTATTGATTATCCTCAGCAGATCCGTAACCCTTGAACTTGCCTGTGAGAGCATCGAATGAAACTATCTTGCCAGCTCCACCCTGCATTTCCTCTGTGCTGGTGGCACCGATACGATCCGGCAATTGCAGCTCGAATGTCCATTTTAATTTTGTGGAGCGGTCAAGGTCCAATTGGCCTGCACGCTCAAGCTGCTCAACATCACCAGGCCATTCGCCTCTGGTCTGATAGTACATTTTCGCTGCATTATGCACATTAGAAATGACCGTTCGAGCTTCTGAAGCATAAGAACTTTGTACATAATCCAGATAAATAGGCAGTGCGATCGCTGCCAAAATTGCCACAATTACAACCACGACCATAATTTCGATCATGGTAAATCCTGATCGTTCATCCCTTATACCGTTCATCTTATCATATCTCCTTATTTCAATGTAATTAAAGTGTTAGCGTATGCCAATACGCAAAGATATCTCAAGTGGAAAAGAAATGCTCCTTCCCCGTCCTATGTGAATAACGGGCTAAAGAGTGAAACCACTCACGGTAGAGGTAAGTTATTTTAGTAGGATGATCTTACGGGTATTCTGGTATTGGGCACTGACCATTCGTATAAAGTATATCCCTGCTGTTGCCATATCCCCATTGTTGGTCCTTCCATCCCAATCCATATCGTAAATACCTGCGGGAAGTACATTATTCTTGATCGATCTTATGTTCCGTCCCATCAGATCAATTATCTCTAACCTTGTATGGCCATTTAGCGGAAGATGAAAACGAATATGGGTCGAAGGATTGAAAGGATTCGGATAATTGGGTAACAGGGCATACTCGTTCGGAACTGCACCACTTCCAGCCATTCCTAAAAGAGATTCTATTGTATACACGGTACCATTGAACTCTAATTCTTCGAAATGAAACAAAGAGTCCATACCATCTCGGTCAGGGACCAGGTCCATAACGACCAGGTTAGAATCATTCCATTCTGCGGGTAAGAGAACGACATATTCCCCATAATCACCTGTATAGATCGCTCGGTCCACACCACCGTAACCATCAATAATATCATCATCTCCTCCCCCAAAGATCAGATTAGAACCATCATTGCCCATGATGATATTTCGATATGCGTTAGCGGTTAAATTGATCGTATTTGTTCCTGATAGTACAATATCCGTAAGATACTGGGATCGATTGGAATAGGCATGGTCATCGGTCCAGGATAATGTGAAATCACCAGAAAGACCTTCCGGTAGGTGAGCAGTATATTCCCACACATCACCTAAGAACCCTTCAATGATCCCAAAGAGTGCAGGGTCTCCTGCTTCCATCTCATCCCGTGTATTAAAGGCATACTCATGGTCACCACACCAGCCGTCACCATTGGGGTCATGGGCCCAAATGCCAAAATAACACTCCAGTCCCATAGCCAGGTATTCTTCATCTTGATCTTCTTCAGGCAGGTCCCACAGCGGGTTGTAAAAATCATTTCCTATGGCATAACTCATGGCTCCCATGATCGCATTCTGCATTGCGCTCAATGCATTCTGAATTCCAAAACCATGGACAAAATGCAAAACCTCTTCATATGTGGCATCACGCTCTGAACTGTTCATGTATGGACCACTGCCCTCCGGAAATATCTCTGTTCCAAGCAGGTCCTGCCCATCTACACCAGCATCCATCAGTTCCCAAAGATCAGGATTCTCATATTCGTCCTCATCATTCAAGAGGAATAGTATGGCATTACTAAGGGCCATAGCATTGGTGATCGGTGCCTTATTATTTCCCCACGTGCTCCCCGGAATATCAGTAAGATAGGATCCCAGTACCCGTCGAGCGTGCAATATTTGGTCGACCGTGAGTTCATCCTGGATGAGAATAGGGATCACATCACCATTGGGTGCTAAGATATGGGTGTAACGTTCCGCAACAGCAAGAAACAGCGGGTCAACTGTATCTGGCAAAGGGACGATCCCGTCCTCCGAACCTGAAATATCTATGAAGGGTAAGGAAGGTGTTTGGCTATCTCCTGTTACTATTAGTTCAACAGGAAGAGAAACATTCTGTGTTTGATCGGACATAACGTTAACAGCACCTTCATACTCTCCCGGTCCCATACCTTCCGTATTGACCATAACTGATATCTCAAAAGATTCCCCGCCTGTGACCTGACCGCTCATTTGTCCCGTCTCAGTACCTAAGGTGATCCAGTCCACTGTTCCGGTCTGGTCGACTTCCAGGGTTAGACCATCTTCAACATAGTTCTGATCGAAAGCTATCATGGTCCCTTCGGTCCCTGGTCCATTCTGATAACCGATGGTACCTGAATTCGTGATGCCCTGCATCTCCCGATAATTAACACGGAACCTGCCATCGATATAAAGAACGATCTGAAAATCAAACTCTCCATAATAATCAGGGTTCCAGCGCACAACATCATCCCACCATACCACGAAATACTGACCATTTGGATCCGGGTAAAAATATACATCACCAGATGGGGACCCATTTCCAATATTATTATTTGGATTAAGGTCATCCCACATGCCCAAAATAGATGGTCGCGGTGCAGATGGACTTGGGATCTGTGCATTCTCCCATCCCGTATTATCATCACCAAAACCTATCCAGCCATTGGGGTTCACTATACACTCTGAGTATTGTTCATCAAAGAATGGAAAATCAAAACCAATATCCACGGGATCAGCCGCCTGGTCATTATGCGGAAATTCCAGCTGAATGCTCATGCCTTCCACATCGATCCAATCATATACCAGATCCTGTTCCAAGTTTGTATCCGACCAGTAATAATTACCACCATCTGGCCCACCACCGGGATTTGTATAGGGAACCGGGCCGGATGTGACCAGATCAAAAGAAAGAGTGGTCATATCATCACCGCTATTTGTCAAGTAAACGGGCTGGCTGGCAAAATCATCCGGTTCCATGATGAACTCCAGGTTCTCAGGAGTGATCTCTATTGATGGGTTACCAAGAGAAACAAAGAAGGATATGGTCTCATCTGCTTCTGTCACATTTAGAATATTGAGTCCCCCTTCTCCGCCTGCACCATTGTTATACAAGAAAGATGAAGGATTTGTATCATCGTTGATCTGGGTATGTCCATATTCTGCATTATAGGGTGCATTATTGAAGTTTCCATTGTTTGAGAGTGTACCGCCCGGTCTGTAGAGATATATCTCATCAGGTGGTCCGCTTGCATTACCATTACCAGCATCTGGATTTATACGGTAGACCAACATTCCAGAGCGCGTACCGGGTGTGTTGATGTCATATAAACCTTCTTTTTTCCGATACTCGATCACAAAATACTCTGTCTCACTATTGGGTGAAGGGATCTTATATAATACATTCTCCTGTTCCTGCAGGGGACTTAGAGTATAGGTCCCACTGGTTGTTATCTCAGGAAATTCAGGTATCCAGTCCCCATATTTCCATTTCATGAAAGCACCCATATATTGTGGAGGATCAGTATTAGATTCCATAACATCCCATGCGCCAACGGGAGATGGGGCGCCGCCTCCATCATAATGATAGAGATCTGGTGCACCTAATACATGGAAGAACTCATGGCAGAGTACCCCCACATTGAAATACCATGACTCGGACAGCATAAATAGATAATCATAGACCCTGGCACCATTGATATAGACATATTCGGAGTATAAGGCCCAACGGTGGGGCCACAAAAGGTCGGCCCAATCCCCAGGATTGCCATAGATCACGAACGATGTTGCATCCACATAGCCATCATCATTCGCATCTATATCAATTAATGGTGAAACATTCTCGGCGATAGATTCCACTGCATTCATCAGCAGCGTATGTTCCCTTTGGGTACGTTGGGTCTCTCCTTCATACCCGTCAGGATTAGCTGGCGAATATGGTTCATAATAACCACGATCATGTATATCGACATATGCAGTATTGATATCATTGATACTCCCTGGATAGTGGTATGTGGTCACCATCAAGGAATTATATGACACTTCCCAATAATAATTCTTCAGGGATGATTGATCGTCAAGATTGAAGGGAGCATCATAAAAAGATCGTGGCTCAGGAAACTCTGGATCGTCAGCAAAGCGTATGAATATATTGACCTGAGCGATCTCTCCTGACGTGGGAGCGTCACGTCCATTTCTGGAAGATCCTTCACGTGCATAAAATGATCGCTGACGCTGGTATACATCCTTTCCAACTGATAACCCAGGTATCAGACCGGCATCCGCAGGATCGATGGATCCTACCTTATGGATCGTGGGAATGAGCTGATGTCCTGATAGTTCAGCATAATAATAGTATCCATCTTGCTGGTTCAAAATGATTGTGTAATCATTCTGATCATGTAATCGCCGAACATATTGATCCCCAGTTATCAAACATTGAACAGTAGTGCTATCAGGCTGAGTAAGGGTACGGGGAATATGGCGGAACCATGTAGCACTTGCCACTGCAGAAAAGATAATATATATATATAGGATACTATGTCTTATCATGATTTTTAGGTGTAAAAAGAGGTCTTAAAAAAATAAAAATGATGGTATTATTTAAGCAATACCATCTTGCGGGAGTATATGTGTTCACCGATCAATAAACGATAGATATAGGTGCCAGAGCCTACAGGACGATCAATATGATCAGTACCATCCCATTTGAATAACTGAACCCCGAACTGAAAGACCCCATCATGAAGTGTTCTGACATAATGACCCTGGAGATCAAAAACGTCCAGTGTGCCGTTCGAATCTTTATGTAGGTCCACTGCAATAGTGGTAACTGGATTAAATGGATTAGGATAATTAGGAAATAAGGATACCTTTAATGGGACCTGCGGTTCGACCGTTCCTAACATTGTACGCCCTATTCTCATCTCATGTAAGGTCTCCTGATCCTCTGAAATATATTCAATGATCAAATTCTCTACATCCCATGCCAAGATATCATAAACTAATTCTTGGCTACCAAGGACGCCCAATGGTGTAACGAATCGCCGCATGAAAATGACCTGGTATGTGGTCTTATCAAAGGTGAAATAATGATAGGCCCAGCCCACTTCATTATTATATATCATATCAGAGTTTGATGTGAAGATCAAGAATCCTTCGCGATCACCACCTTTTGCTATATTCAGATCCACATCCTGACCATCATAGTTCTCAATAGGGCTGACCAATGACTCTGTACCATCCCACTCACCAACGAAAGACAACAGTGACTGGGTATAGGAAGCAGACATTATCAGGACCATCACCAGGATGACCCTTATTTGATGTTCTAATCTCATTAATAACATTGCTTAGCCACTCAATTTAATACGGTAAATTAATTAAAAAGAAATTGTATTATAATATTGTTAGGATCCTTCAGATCTGTTTTATTTAACGAATATCAGTTTACGTGTTGTAGAATGATCTGAGGATTCTAATTTCGTTATATACATTCCTGCAGAAACGATCTTGCCCATATCATCTCGCCCATCCCATTTGGCACGGTGGGCACCGGACTGTTGGACCTGGCCCACTAACCGGCGTACCATGTACCCATTCAGTGAATAGATAGAAAGTAAGACCTGATCTGTTCTTGGAAGGCTATATTCGATGGTTGTTACGGGATTGAATGGGTTTGGATAATTTTGTTTTAGTTCAAATCCATCTGGAAACTGGAATATCTTATCTGAAAGGATCTCACCACACTGGCTCTGATAAGCACCGATGACACCACCTGAATCACTGGCTGTCCAACAAGGAGATCCTTCCTGTAGACCATAAACTCCGTTTTCAGGGTCACAATACTGGGGATCCAGGTCAATATTTCCATCTCCCCAATCAAGGAGTAGATTATCTTCAGGTATAACATCTGGACCGCCCTCTATGTCAGTATGATGTATCTCTAACATACTTGGATCACCTGTCGCAGAACTGTAAAATGCCTCCAGCCCGTTACCCCATATAATGGAATTAGCTAAGACCATAGCAGACTCCCTGAAAGAGAGTACAGAACCATAATTTGCATTATTACCCGCAAAGGTCGAATGTGCGATATTCACCACACCCCAATAGCTGACGATCGCTCCTCCAAAATCGAGACCAATATTGTCAATAAGTGCGGTCTGAAAAAGTGTAACATCTCCCCGTCCCTGGTAGATCGCTCCTCCTTCGATAAAAGCTTCATTGGCTCTGAACGTGCACGATATGATCATTGGTTCTGCATCTTCAAAATATGCACCAGCACCCCAATAAGCGATATTCGATTCAATGGTGACACTGGTCATGGTAGGTGCTGAATCGGTAAAATAGATACCACCGCCCAGGTTCGCACCATTATCTCTGATTATCAGACCTATTAATTCAGAATTGGACTGGTTCAAGTAAATACCACCACCGGCTTCGGCAGAGTTATTCTCAATGATCAGATCGACCAGTCTTGGAGCGCAATTCTCGATGATCATTCCGCCACCTACTTGGCTCTGGCCTCCAGAGATCGTGAACCCTCTCAGTTCGGCATTGTCTGCGGCAGCATCATATAGCTCTAGACAGGCACCACCCATGGGACCTGTAGTGAAGATAGTTTGTCCTATAAGATCCATCGATTCGAACTCATAGGCCCTGGACTCAAGTACGATGGCCTTTTCATCAAGATCGAATGATTCTATATAAGAACCCGGGTTAAGCCTGAGGGTGTCTCCATCAACAGACACATCGATCCCGCGTTGTATGGTTGCGAATGGAGTATCGGACGAACCATCATTCTGGTCATTACCATTGATATCCACGTACCAGACAGGCCCCGTATTGATAGGGCCACATCCAGCATCAAAGCAACCGATGAATCCACCGGTCTCGCTAGCATCAATACATGGCGAATTCTCCCTAAGACTATAGTTTCCTCCGGGACCATTACAAAAGTATGGTTCATCATCCAGCATACCAGAACCCCAGTTCAGTTCACCATTGCCGTTAGTGAAGACCCCATCCTGTCCGTTCTCTATATCACTGTATGATACTGATAAAGAAACCTCATCCCCTTGCTCCCTGAAATAGACCTGCATATCATTATTGCCCCAGATAAGCGAGTTCGATAGCTCTATGTCAGATCCATCACGAAGGTAGATACCATCACCATATAGACCCGCATTGTTATAGGCAATCGTAATATTGGACATAATGGGATCAGAATTGTTCCGAACATAGAATCCTCCACCAGAGCTTGCCGTATTATCAGCAATAAGACAATATTCAATGTTAGGGTCAGCATTATTGATATATACTCCACCACCCAATCCTTCAGCTATGTTCCCTTCTATATGGACCTGATCCATAACTGCATCCGCATTATCTTTTAGAACAATTCCGCCACCTGAATTGGCAGCAATATTATCAGCAAAGGTAACATTCGTCATCGAGGGGACCGATTCATGCCTTAGATAGCAACCTGCTCCAAACTCCGCTTCATTGTCAATGAACTCAACGTTTATAAGGACCAGGTTGGAACCATCTCGAGCGTAGAGCCCTCCCCCAACATCATTTGTTATATTATCGCTAATGCTACAACCAATTAATGTTGGTGATGCATTGTAGCAGAATATCCCACCGCCCCCGCCTTCGTTCCCTGAATTATCTTTTATGATCAGGTCCTTGAGTATTGGACTGGTGTTCTGACAATAGACCCCGCCACCATAGGTATAGTAGGAACCATTCCCATCAGGGTCCGCATAGTTCCCATTTCCATTTGTAAGAGTAAGACCCTGCAGCACACTATTCTCAGATTCTCCAGCGGCAAAGACGACCACCGATCCATTCTCATCCCCGTTTATGATCGTCTGATCGATAATTGTTGAATCATTCTCAAGGAGATAGGTTGACATAACGACGATATTCTTTCCATCATAACTGATATTCTCTTGGTATGTTCCTGGAGATATCAACACTGTGTCCTGGTCATAGGAAGCATCTATCGCAGCCTGAATGGTGGTGTACTCACCTGGGACCTCTCTAGTAACCGGGTGGACCATAGAGAAGATCAATAAAAAATATATGACAACAGGGTTCTTTAGTTTCATGATCGGTCAGATAAAAGGGACAAAACTTAAGAAAATTTTCTGACTCTTTAAGAATTGTTCCAACTTCTATTTATGGTAATTTCCGCCCTATTTCTTACAAGAATTTCAACACTTTTCTACCATGATGATCGCTATAACAAAGGAATTGAACCAAGGTGAGACACGTGTTGCTGCAACGCCAGCAACAGTAAAAGAATATATCAAAGCAGGGCTTACGGTGAAGCTCGAGTCCGGTGCTGGTGACGATGCTTTCTTTCCTAACGCTGACTATAGAGATGCCGGTGCTGAGATCGTTTCTGATGCACGGTCTATCTTAAGCAATGCAGATATTATCCTGAAAGTGGCATCACCTACACTGGCTGAGATAGAGATGATGAAAAAGGAAGCGGTAATGGTCTCATTCTTCCAGACAACGATCGAGCTGGAAAAGGTCAAAGCACTGGCTGAAAGATCCATTACCGGTTTTTCCATGCACCTGATCCCCAGGACCACGCTCGCTCAAAAAATGGATGCTCTATCGTCCCAGGCAAATATTGCAGGATATAAAGCAGTATTGATGGGTGCCGCACATATTGGTGTTTATATGCCCCTTCTGATGACGGCGGCTGGCACGATCCGTCCTGCGCGGGTCCTTGTTCTTGGTGCAGGTGTTGCCGGGTTACAGGCCATTGCCACAGCAAAGCGACTGGGAGCCCAGGTAGAAACATTTGATGTTCGTCCTGAGGTCAAGGAACAGGTGGAATCGTTAGGAGCAAAATTCATCGAAGTAGCATCCGGTGGCGATGAAGGCGTTGGTGAAGGGGGTTACGCAAAAGAGACATCTGAGGAATATAAGAGAAAACAGCAAACACTGATCCGTGAACATATTGCACTGGCTGATATGGTGGTAACAACAGCATTGATACCTGGCAAGCCTGCTCCCATACTGATAGGTAAAGATGTTGTCATGAACATGAAACCAGGCTCGGTCATTATGGACCTGGCCGCAGAGAACGGTGGAAACTGCGAACTGACCATTAAAGATCAGGTCATAGAGCATGAGCAGGTCAGAATAGATGGTACATCGAATATTCCTGCTACAATGCCGGTACATGCCAGTGAGTTATACGCTAAGAATATTGCCGCCTTAATAACCTATATGATCAAAGATGGGAAATTGAGTATCGATCAGGATGATGAGATAATTGCAGGTTCCATGTTCACCCGAGGGGGTAAGATAACACACGAGCCTACAAAAAATGCAATAGAGGACACATAAATGGATATTAACATATTGACCGTCTTTATTCTTGCTGTCTTTGTTGGAATTGAGATCATCACCAAGGTACCCCCCACTCTGCACACTCCACTCATGAGTGGGTCGAATGCGATATCAGGGATCGCTGTTGTGGGAGCCATTATTTCAACAAGAATTGATGGCGAGATCGGTACATGGCTTGGACTGGCTGCAGTGATCTTTGCAACAATTAATGTCGTGGGCGGGTTCATGGTCACAGACCGGATGCTTAAAATGTTCAAACGGGATTGATCTCGAATGGGCTGGACCAATATATTCTACGTTTTCGCAGCGGTCTTATTCATACTTGGCATTAAACAGCTCAGTCATCCCAAAACAGCGCGCAATGGTAACCTGATCGCATCCATCGGGATGCTGATCGCTATCGTGACCACTCTTTTAGCCTATGGCCAGTTGGACCTGAGACTGATTGCTGTGGGAATGATAATCGGTGCGATAATTGGCGCTACTTTCGCGATCAGAGTTGAAATGACACAGATGCCTCAAATGGTGGCCATATTCAATGGCTTTGGCGGGGGTGCATCAGCCCTGGTGGCTGCGGCAGAGTTCACAAAGTCTGGTGATATCACATCCTTCACCCTGTCTACCATTTCGCTATCGGTCTTCGTGGGCACACTGACCTTTACCGGCAGCTTTATTGCTTTTGGAAAATTACAGGGATTTGTCAGTGGGAAGCCGTTGGTATTCCCTGGCCAACAACTATTCAACGCACTCATGGCTCTATGCCTGATATTCTTTTCAGTGAATCTGGTCATGAACCCAGCTGATATCAAATTCTTCTATGCAGTTATAGCACTATCTGCTATCCTGGGTGTCACTCTCACGATCCCTATTGGAGGGGCGGACATGCCGGTAGTGATCTCTTTGCTCAACTCCTACTCCGGGGTCGCTGCAGCATCAACTGGGTTCGTGCTCATGAACAATGGCCTGATCATCTCGGGTGCACTGGTGGGTGCTTCGGGTCTGATACTGACCAATATCATGTGCAAGGGTATGAACCGCTCTCTGGCGAACGTTATTTTCGGAGCGGTAGGATTAGAACAAGAAACTTCTTCAAATGGTGGAAAACAGATCACCGTGAAAAGTTATTCCACAGAAGAAGCTGCCATGATCTTTGATGCTGCTGAGAAGATCATTGTTGTACCAGGTTACGGTCTTGCGGTCGCCCAGGCACAGCACGCTGTGCGTGAGATCGCTGACCATCTCATAGCCCAGGGAAAGACCGTTCTGTATGCGATCCATCCTGTAGCAGGCCGCATGCCTGGCCACATGAATGTATTATTGGCTGAAGCCAATATACCCTATGACCAGCTAAAGGACCTTGATGAGATCAATCCTGAGTTCGAGGATTGCGATGTAGCACTCGTTCTAGGTGCGAACGACGTTGTTAACCCTGCTGCACGCCATGACACAGGGTCACCGATCTATGGTATGCCGATCCTGGATGTTGATAAATCCCGTACTGTAATAATCAATAAGAGAACGATGAACCCCGGCTTTGCCGGTATCCAGAATGAACTTTTCGGATTTGAGAATTCGATAATGGTCTTTGGGGATGCAAAGGAGATGCTCCAGCAACTATTGAAGGATCTCAAGGACCTGTGATACCGGAGAAGAATTAATCGGTCTTTTATTCGTGTACTACTTTAAGTGAATTCGTAAATAGACCTAGATCAATATATTTAGAACAAACAGCATTTGCGTAATCCTCTGAGTAGAATATACCGACCTTGAATATGGTCCCGCCCCGTTCCTGTACTGATTCAATATCAGGCATCAGCTCTTTTACAGCCTGGATCTGGGCATCATTCTGCGGAACAATTGCCACTTCAAATACATCTATGGTCCCACCCTGTTCCGCGTTGATGTAATTATTGATCATGCCTGTAAACTCGCCTACGGCCATGGCTTCTTCTGCGGTCACTTCATCATCCGCTTCTGCCATCATGTTTATAAGATCAACAAGATTTGATGCAACATCCAGGTCGGGTTGCTCATCCAAGTATGACTGTACAAGCCTCTTAAGCTCCACCAGGTTCGTCATTTCTTCCGGTTTGCCAGCCTTTAGCTCAGGTATTTTGATACGCCACCGGTCTGCGAACTCTTCGATCAGGTCTATCTCTTCCTGAGCAATATCATCATCGATCGCGGCCAGTTTTGTAAGAATATCAATGATCTTTCTTGCTCCATGGGGTCGCATCATGGCACTGAGCAGATCGGTGGATTCACTCTTCTCAGCTGACAGAGCACCTATAAGAAGCTTGAGAACCCCTTTCCCACGGTTGCTCTCCACAAAATAGCCTATACTGATCAAGGAAAAGAGTACAGCCATGAACAATCCGATCAAGGATTTACCTGCTGAAGGATAATCATTAGTTATGAACAACTGGTTCAATAAGAATGGCAAAAGAACAGCAAAACCCAATAGAGATGCCACAATGGAAATACTATTGGCCACTTCTTCGATCTTTCTTCGCTTCCATATCTTATTCAATTTTAAATAGGCCTGAAAAATCGAGAATAAAAGAGCACTGGAAACAAGGATAGCGATCAGTTTATTGAAAAAGCTTGGCATACGATAAAGTGTATACATGCCGATCGGATCATTATTATCTATCAGCACAAACTTGTTCTCGGATTCGATCTTTAGTTCTATAAGATCACCGCTTGATAATTTTTTGTATAGATATTTTCCATTCACCATATTAAAGTTTATCCTGGATCCATTCTCCAGAGATAGGGTGAGCTGTGCATCTGAGCTTTCAACCTGGATGGAATCGGCCCCAGAAACATCAACATAATAACCATCTGCCAGCTCAGTGCCTGGAACGGCCTTTAGAACCACAGTAAAACAAATCAATAAGATATATATACGGTCCATACTATTGTTTCTTTAATGAAATGATCATAAAAATATAAGCTTGTTATACAATACAATGGAAAACCATGTTTATCAATGATAGGAAAGTTTTGTTAGCCATCATACGCTTCTAAGCACGTTCTAACTTTATTTGTTCGATATATCTGACCATTGAACGAACGAGAACGAGATCGGTAATTATCTCCATTCTGGATACCTAAAGTATTGAACCCGATCGGTCAAGTACCCTGTCCTTGGAAAGCTGATGATCGCAAAGACCGTGCTCTCCTCATAATAATAGTACCAATCCTCACCAACTCTGTTCATATCGATAAAGAGTGGTTCACCCACCAGTTCTTTGACCTTATCCCTTTTGATCAGTGCCTTTACCTGCAACCACTGGTCATTTATGGCAGGAGTCCCATTGGTAACCGGCTCAGGCTCAGGCTTAGGCTTTTTTTTGAAAGGTCCAAAACAAGCTGTCAGTGTTAAAAGAAAAGATACGATCATTAGCGTTCTTTTCAATATTTATGTCCGACCATCTATAGAATAATTAGCCTAGCACCTAAAAACTAGATCCGGGACAAAATTATGGCTCATAGTCCGGGTCGATCTTCATTAAGAATATATCTGAGCTCCCATTTCCATAGGATTCCGTATAACCAACAATAACGATGCCGCCATCATCTGTATTATCACCAGCATAACATTTGTCATCGCTCCCGCCACCAAATGTCTGGCTGGCTATCTCATCCCCAATATGGTCTGTCCACACTATCCAGATATCATAGAACCCCTGCCCAATCGATTCTGTGAACCCGGAGATAATAAAACCACCGTTGTCGTTTTGTGTCGCAAAGTGCCCCTGCTCGCCATAATTACTCCCAAAGGTGGATTGCCATTCCATCGATCCGCCAGCACTGCTTTTTATTAGCCACATATCATCCCACTGTCCATTGCCATAAGAACGGGTCGCGCCAGCAATGATAAATCCACCATCACTGGTGCCACTAAAATAATAGCCTGCATCCTGTTCTGCACCACCGAAAGTACTGTGCAGTTCTATTGTCCCGCTTGCATCCACTTTTATAAGAGAAAGATCAGTGTTACCATTCGATGTCTCCTTCCCGGTTAACAGAATCCCGCTATCGCCTGTCTGCTCTACATGATGGCCCCCATCGCTAACGCTTGAGCCATAGACATCATCCCATTCCTGGTTCCCGTTTGAATCGGTCTTGATCAATAGTATGGAGGGATTCCTTGCACTCTTTCCAGTAACGATATAACCACCATCCGAACACTCGTATACAGCATTACCATAATCGTTCCCGGTTGCCCCGAAAACCCTGACCCATCTGGTTGAGCTATCAGAACAGTTACCATCGGTCGTATAATCATTACAGCTCTGCCCGTTACCATCTGTTTTGATCAGCCAGACATCCAAATCACCGCTCCCGAAGGAGCTGGTGTACCCGGTAACAATATAACCACCGTCCGAAGTTTGAAAAACAGCGCTGCCCTTATCATTTAAAGGACCTCCAAATGTCCTTGACCAGGCATAGTTTCCCTGAGAGTCGGCCTTATAGAGCAATACATCGGTCCCGCCTGCACCATATGATGAAGTGGAGCCAGCTATAATGTAGCCCCCATCGAGCGTCTGGCGAACAGAGTATGCCCTATCACTCTCGCTCCCGCCCCATACTTTCATGAAACTAAATGGCATTTTTCCAAGTTCTATGTTGCTCTCTGTCTGATACTCCCAGTGGTCTTCCACTACCACCTGGTAGTATCGGACCGGGGCTGTTATGTCCACGATCATAGAGTGGCTTGTATTATCCTGAGAGGATATCCTTGCGATCTCGCTCTTTCCGGTCATTTCATCGGAGCCTGATGTATAGATAATATAGGCCGAGAAATCATCATCGCTGTTCATTGACCATGAAAGATCAAGGTAACCATTCCTGTATACAGGTTGATATATCGTGACAGCTGTTGGCTCATCATCTAGAACATAGTAAGCATCACTGAACACAAAATAATCATGGATGTCGGTCACCTTGAGCCAATACCAGGTAGGGACGGTTGGGTCAAAGCTTGTTATAGTGAGCGAAGTATCATCGATACTATTGATCTGCCCCAGAAGGGTCTTCTGGCCACTGTCACTCGGAGACGAGAATAGCTCATAATGAGCAAAATCATCATCAATTGATCGATAAAAAAGAATTGTCATTGAACTGAGTGTATAACTGATAGATCTGATATCGACCGGGGCGGGTAATGCCAACGTATTATCAACAATGAGTGTCAGAGAAGAACTATCAGCATTATCATTGATATCGACTGCTTTCAGCTTAAGCGTATATGAACCATTCTCTAATTCGTTCGTGTTCCATTCAAAGCTATATGGATCGCTCTTATCAATGACCGCAGTCGTATCTCCGGGAACCCAAAGCTCCGCGTGTGATACCCCCTCATCATCCGTAATAGTGCAGCTGATAGTAACGAACTCATAGACGGTCTCACCATTGGCAGGAGAAGAAATGACCATCTCTGGCGGAAGAGTGTCGACCTTCTCTTCTTCACAAGAGAATAAAAGAAGAATTGAAAAGAGTAAAATTCGACGTTTCATCTCACCAAATTTAGTTACGCTCGCAGAAGCTACGACAGACACAAATGACGCACCATGGATATGAAATTAATCATCCAAAAGATGGACCTTTCATAATTAATATCCAGAATCCCATGAAAAAGAAAATTGTTGTTATAGGCAGCGGAATATTTGGTGTTTCCACTGCTTTTAAGCTATTAGGAGCAGGCCAGCGGGTCACCCTGATAGATCATCTACCTATCAGCGATGACCTGAAATCAAGTAACGGTGAATCAAGAAACCTACGATTCTCACATGCGAATGACAGGTTCTACTCTATCTCATCCTGGAAAGCAGCGAAAGAGTGGAAAAAGATAGAAAGATCATCGGGGAAAAAACTATTCTATGATACCGGGGTTGCATGGTTCGCGTCCGATGAGAATGGCTGGGAAGCACACAGCCAAAAAACATTGAACGATTTAGATATTCCGTGCGAGCGTTTAAGCCCGGATAACGCGAAAAAGCTGTTCCCCTCACTTAATATCGATGACCTGAGTTTTGTACTATATGAGCCACATGGTGGAGCATTGGCCGCGAAAAAATGTCTGAAGACCCTTTTTGAGCTTTGTCTGGATATGAACTGCGATCATTTGAATGGTCGTGCAGAGATAAGGGATGATGAGATCTACGTTAACGATGAACGAATAGATTTTGATATAGCCATCTGGGCCGTCGGGCCCTGGATCGAACATGTTTTCCCGTTCATTGATATGGTCAGGGTCACCATGCAGGAAGTGGTATTCTTTGAATCGCCCACGGAGTGGAACATAGAAAGAGTACCCGCTTTCAATGATATCTCAAATGCCTTCTATGGTTGCGGATCTCTGGATGGAATGGGTGTGAAACTGGGGTATGATATCAAGGGTAAGGAGTTTGATATAACTAAGGACAAGAGAGAATTCTCGGAACGGTCAGTAGAAAAATGCAGAAAATATATTGCTCACCGGTTCCCAGCACTGAACCAGGCAAAAGTTAAGAGAATAAAGACCTGTCAGTATACGATGACCCCTGATGCGAACTGGATCATTGCTCCTCACCCAGACCAGCCAAGACACTGGATCGTCGGTGCAGGGTCTGCACATGGTTTCAAGCATGGTCCCTCGCTGGGAGAGTATGTTACAGATATCATCCTGAATAATGGTACACCCGACCCTAAATTCTCCCTGGCAATGCGAAAAGAAAGACCCGGAGGCTGGAGAGACCTTTATGAGTATGAATAGAGGATCCTATAATTATATGGACCTATAAGATCCAAACACGGGTCCCGCTCATTTTTTCAGTTTTAAAATGGATAGTTTGTTGAAGATACGGATAATGAAGTAGACCGGATCGATCTCGAACGTTCTGTATGCAAAATTGCTCCTGTTCGGGAACCGGTGATGATTATTCTGGAACAGCTCCCCCAGTGTCAAAAAGTCGAATGGTATGGTATTCTTCGATTCATCCTTCAGCTCCTTGAAATTCCGGTATCCATACTTGTGCCCGCACCAGTTCACGATTGCACCATGGATGGGACCCATAAGAAAGTGAACAGGCAATAACAGGAAGAACCAATATGACGGAGAAAAGACCAGGTAAAAAATGAAATAACCTATACCCCAGAGAACACGGGTGACCCAAAGATCACCTATCTTCTCCAAGATCTTCCAGTCCGGTATGTTCTTGAGCATGGAAGGCTCCACAGGTATTCTCTCATTCTTTAGGTTAGCATAGACCTTAGCAGTGTTCCACATCATATTGAATACGTTACCAGAATTGATCGGTGAGTGGGGATCTCCCTCTTCGTCACTATACTTGTGATGGAGCCTGTGAAGGACCGCATAGGCACGCGCATTGAGATAGGATGAACCCTGAGAGATGAAGGTGAAGATATGGAAGAATCGCTCCCAGAACCTGTTCATCGTGAACATCTGGTGGGCGCTATAACGGTGCAGAAAGAATGTTTGGGAAAAAAGGGATAAGAACCAGTGACCGCCAAAAAAAAGTGCTATGGCCATTTAATCAGTATTTACGCCTAATCATGCGGATGAACTTAATTCAAACTTTCGGCAAAAAAATGTGGTATTATACGATTCACAAATCAAACTGATATTGTGCAAGAACCTATCGATCAGACCTAATTAAAGCCCACCGACCCTTATGAATTTATTTATCGATTATTATAATGTAGTGTTAGCCAACCCCGCTTTGAAAGGTTTAGCTCTGGTTGCTGTTTCCATCGCTGTGGCAAAGGTGGTAGATGTCATATTCACTCTTATATTCAAGAAATTGGTCGATAGAACAAAGACCAGCCTTGACGATCGAATTCTGCAATTGCTCCATAAACCGATTTTTTACTCTATTCTTTTTATCGGTTTTTCTATCGCGGTCAAAACTGCGAGCCTTCCTGACTATATCGATTTCGCGCTTGTTGGTACTTTCAAGACGATCACTATTTTTATCTGGATCTTTGTAATCTCAAAAATATTCATTATGTCAATGGAATGGGCATCCCGTCAGACAGCCAGTAATCTATTACAAAAGAACACACTGCCACTTTTCAATAATCTAGGTAAGATTGCAATAGGCCTCCTTGGTATATACTTCATTTTTCTCAGTTGGAATATCAACATCAATGGTATTCTCGCCTCAGCAGGTGTCTTAGGTGTTGTTCTGGGTTTAGCCGCCAAGGACACCGTTTCCAATTTTTTTGCGGGTATCTTTCTTATGGCCGATTCCCCCTTCAAGGAGGGTGATTATATTCTGCTGGATACCGGAGAGAGGGGCTATGTCAAGAAGATGGGCTTGCGCTCAACGCGTTTCATGACCCGTGATGATATTGAGATCACTATTCCAAACTCGGTCATTGCAGCCTCAAAAATAGTAAATGAGAGTGGTGGGCCAGAGGAGACCGAGCGGGTTCGGATCAATATCCATATTGCCTATAATTCTGATATTGATGACGCGAGATCTGTGTTAATTGATATAGCCAAGAATAATGAAAATGTTTTAAAGGACCCTGAACCAAGAGTAAGGTTTCGTGAGTTTGCCGATCATGGGCTTCGGCTACAGCTCCTCTTCTGGATACACATGCCAGAGATCAGAGGTAGAACCGTTGATGCGGTCAATACAGAGATCTATAAAAGGTTTGCGGAACATAAGATCCTAATACCATATCCAACGATGGAAGTTATTCTTCCAGATAAATAATTAATGGAATGATGAAAAAGCTACTTTCTTCTCATAATAAGATAAACAAGGTGTATGTTGTTTCCGCTACCTTATTGTGCGCAATACTCGCTATGACCGCATGTGTCGGGGGTTCCGGATCATTAGGTCGAACATATCAAGGATCCGTGCTCGCTGTAACCTTATTCCAAATGGAATATCTTCCTGAGCTTGGGTATTTTGATGGGGAAAGCGGCACACATTATCTTATTTCCCCATCATCAAATACTAACGAACTAGTCCTCATAGGCACCCGGGTTGATAACGTAACTGCAACAACCGCTGGCATAGACCTAGAAGATGGGCCAGCTGAGCTTCGCACCGATGATGGGGCTCATTGGAGATCCATCGATATTTCTAAACGGCAAAGCGTTCTAGAAACGGCACACCCCAAAGAAGATAGCCATCTGCCTCTAAATCTAGGCTATTTTGACCTGCCCCGAGGGCAAAGCCTAGAG
>ENA-UPTF01000903-UPTF01000903.1-marine-metagenome-genome-assembly--contig:-NODE-903-length-19747-cov-3.122522_pt1 | contig 19747 bp, 17 predicted proteins | sample MGYA00238166_ERZ767019 | MGnify/ENA primary metagenome ERZ767019 (study PRJEB28930, sample SAMN06266391) | marine metagenome | isolation source: Sea water from 250 m depth | place: Atlantic Ocean | study... | reverse complement strand
AAAAACCCTACCTAAAACTACACCTCATTTGAGAAAACCCTGTTTTAATAAAAGTTTAAACGATTTTTCACATCTGAAAATTAAACACTTTTTCCGGATTTTAGGTTGACAGTTTGTCGGGTTATGATAGGATTGTGTTCTAAAGTGTCTTAAAATGTAACTTTATGTCATTTTTTGGCAAACTTATTAGGAAGAATCAATGAGCAGTTTTTTAGGTACCTACAATATCAGCTTAGATGAAAAAGGCCGTTTTAATGTCCCCGCAAAATTTCGCGGAACATTAGATCAGTCTGGCCCGCAGCTGGTGGTCTGTGCCATGGAACCCTTTCTCGTTGTATTTCCCCAAAAAGAATGGGCTGAAAACGAAGAAAAATTAAGCACTCTGAATGCGTTCAATAAAGAAGACCGTACCCGATTAAGAGAATTTTATTCGCGGGCCACGGATTGTGAAATGAAGTCTGGAAAAATTTTATTACCTCTGAACTTGAGAGATATTGCCGGACTCAAAAAAGAAGCTGTGCTAGTAGGAATGTCAAAAACCTTTGAAATCTGGTCTCCCGAAAGATGGGGCGGGCAGCGAGGAGATTAAAGAAACGAGGCCTTCGGAAGAGTTTATCTGGCATCCAGCACCATCGGATCGTTTCGAATAAATTATGCCAACGTACCACGAATCGATAATGAAAAATGAAGTCCTTCATTATCTGAATATTCACATGGAGGGTGTAATCGTGGATGGCACATTAGGGGATGGGGGGCATACAGAATTCATCCTCAAAAATACAGGGCCAAAAATCAGAGTGCTCGGCATCGATCGAGATCTGTCTGCTATTGATCGGGCCAAGGAAAGGCTTCGACCTTTTAAGCATAGGACAAAGCTTGTACACGGTTCACTAGAAAACTTGCGGGACCTTGCCGGGCAATCCGGTATTACAAAAATTAATGGGCTTTTGCTCGATTTTGGTGTTTCCTCTCCTCAATTAGACACGCCTGAGCGCGGATTCAGCATTAGAAATGATGGGCCGCTCGACATGAGAATGGACAGCTCGCAAACAACAACAGCAGCAAATCTTCTTGAAAAACTAAAAGATGCGGAATTGATTTCTATTATAAAAAATTTTGGTGAAGAACGATTTGCGAAAAAAATTGTTCGCGCAATCCGCAGAGAACAAGAAAAAAAGCCTGTCATCACAACATCTCATTTATCTAACATCATTTCAGGCGTGGTCCGATCACCGAAGTACTCAAGAATTCATCCTGCGACAAAAACTTTCCAGGCATTGCGCATCGCAGTAAATAACGAACTGGAGCAAATAAAAGTAGTTTTGAATGATGCAATAAACCTTCTAGATGCTTCTGCGCGGATTGTAGCAATCTCATTTCATTCACTGGAAGATCGACTTGTAAAAACATTTTTTCGGCAAGAAGAAAAAGGCTGCACGTGTCCGCCGAAAACTCCAATCTGTATTTGTGGGAACAAACAGACTTTGAAAATCTTAACCCGTCGCCCCATCTACCCATCTGAGGAAGAGGTTGCATTGAACCCCAGATCGGTTAGCGCAAAGTTAAGGGTTGCAGAAAGGGTATATGTTTAAAAAATCACGCCAATTAATCCGGGGTCGGTTTCATATTGCCCAAAAAGATTTTCAGATGTTCTTCTTGGCCTCTGTATTAATGATGTTGGCGGCATTGGCCTTGGTCTGGCCGAATGTAAGAGAAGTAAAGCTTTCCTATGACTATCAAGCTCTTATTGCTGAACGGGAAAAGCTTTTAAATAAAAACCATCTTCTACGTCTGGAAAGAGAAAGTCTTCAGTCGTTATATCGAATTCAACAACTTGCTAAGAACGAAGTCGGGATGATCGATCCAATAAAAGGACAGGTAACAACTATTTTTTTAAAGTAAGGCTATGTTGGACAACAAAAAACCAAAATCACGTTCCTTTAGAAATGTAGTAAAGGTTAGATTGATCGTTGTGTCCAGCCTGCTGATACTTTTTGCAGTTTCGCTAATAGCTAGACTCGCTAATTTGCAAATCACACAACACAAAACCCTCTTAGCAAAATCGGAAAAACAGCCACATCATGGGAACCTAAAAACCTATTTTGGTAGGGGGACTATTTTTGATCGTAATGGCAATGAATTGGCAACAAACCTTGTAGTTGAATCTGTGTTTGTTGTGCCTCAGGAGGTGCGGGACAGAAAATATACCTCCAGGGTTCTTGCTTCAGCCTTGGGCCAAAACTACGATCGTGTCTACAAAGAAGTATCTTCAAATAAACAATTTGCGTGGATAAAAAGGAAGGCGTCTACGGATGAAATAATACATCTTAAGAAGGCCGCTCTTTCAGGTGTGCGATTTCGCTCTGAGCAAAAAAGGTTTTACCCAAAACGTGAGCTGGCGGCAAATGTCATCGGCTTTGTTGGGACCGATGATTATGGCCTCGCGGGTATCGAGCAAACATATCAGGGAAAGCTAAAAGGAATGGTCTATTCCCAACCCATAAAACAAGATGGTAGGGGTAGAAATATTCAAAACCTAGGGAGTCTTTCTCGCTCAAATCTCGGCAATTACGACTTGATGCTCACGCTGGATGAGGTAATTCAATTCACCGCTGAGTACCATTTAACAAAACAGGTAAAAAGATACAAAGCGGATTCTGGAATGGCTGTGGTTATGAACCCTAATTCCGGTGAGATTTACGCTATGGCAAACGTGCCACAATTCAATCCAAATAATTACAATAAATTCACCCCAGAAACCCGGAAAAATAATACTGTCGTAAGTTCGTATGAGCCGGGGTCCATTTTTAAACCGATTGTTGCTGCCGCAGCGTTAGACAACGGTATTGCTCAGCCTCACGATAAATTCTTCTGCGAAAATGGAAGTTTTAAAATTGGTGGAAGAAATATTGGTGAAGCTTCCAATCATAAATATGGTTCTCTCAGCATGCAGGAGATAATTGCCAAGTCCAGTAATATTGGTGCCATAAAAATCGCTCAGAAGCTTGGTAAGGATTCCTTTTACGAATACATTCGAAAATTTGGTTTCGGAGAAAAGACTAGCATCCGACTTCCTGGTGTGTCTTCGGGGCTACTGGGAAAAAGAAAGAATTGGAATGAACGTTCATTAGCCTCCATATCATTCGGACAAGAAATAGCTGTCACTCCTTTGCAAATGGTGGTTGCCCTTAGCGCTATTGCTAATGGTGGAACTCTTATGGAGCCACATATAGCCAAAGCGTTGATGCGAGATGGAAAAATTATTAAAGAGATCAAGCCAAAGAAAATCCGTCGTGTAATATCCGAAAAAACAAGCCGGCAGATGATGGAGATATTAAAGTTTGTTGTCGAAAATGGAACGGGAAAAAATGCTGCGATAGACGGTTTTGAGGTGGCGGGTAAAACCGGAACCGCTCAGAAATATATTACAGAAACCCAGTCCTATTCAAAAACAGAATTTATTTCTTCATTTATAGGTTATGCGCCAGCGGATAACCCGCGGTTGGCGATTTTGGTGATGATTGACAATCCGAAGGGACGCCATTGGGGTGGTGTTGTCGCGGCCCCGGTGTTTGTGAAAATCGCTGAAAAATCATTGCGCCATTTAAATGTTACTTCAAGTAAAGAACGTATTTTTATTCTTGACCGCGCCTAATGAAACAAACTGTATCAACAAAATGGTTCCTATTTTCGGAAAATGACTTTGCTCTAAGAAAAATTATGTCTGAAAAAAATCTTAAAAAATTAATGGTAGGTGTTGAGACGACAGATTCTCTAGGAAATCTAAATCTCGCAATCAAGCACATCGCTTGCGATTCTAGAAAAGTCCATCCTGGCGCACTTTTCGTTGCCATCCCGGGGGACAAGCATAACGGGGAAGCCTTTATAAAAGATGCTTGGGTTAAAGGGGCCGTTGCATTTGTCACGCAGTCTCCTCTTAAATCTTTAAGCTTACCCTCTATGGAGGGTAGAGGTTTCACTGCTTTGTGCGTTGAAGATTCAAGAAAAGCTTTGTCAAAAATCAGTGCGAATTTTTATAACCAGCCGTCAGAGCATTTAAATTTAACGGGTATAACCGGGACCAACGGAAAGACAACATTAACATATATTTTAGAAGCTCTTTCAAGGGCTGATGGAAGGCAAGCGGGAGTAATCGGTACTATAAATTGCCATTTTGGGGAAACAATTATTCCGGCGGTTATGACCACGCCTGAATCTCTCGATCTCAATCAGAGTATCAGGCAAATGGTGGATGCGGGAATTTCAGATTGTTTTCTTGAAGTGTCTTCACATGCCTTATCTCAGAAACGTGTTTACGATATGAGCTTTGAAGTGGGTATTTTTACAAACTTGAGCCGTGATCATCTTGATTTCCATGGAAATATGGATGAATACAAAAATTCGAAAGCTAAATTATTTAGAGAGAACAGAGTTAAGGTTCCGGTCATAAACATCGATGATCCAACTGGAAAAGAATTCGCTGCAGAGTTCAATAGGAATGTTATTTCAATCGGGAAAAGCCATGCTGCTGATTTTTCCGCAGAAGACATAACCCTTGAGGCGACAGGTAGCCGATTCACTTTAAAAACACCAAGCGGTTCTATCCAGGTGCGAACTAATCTTCTTGGTGAGCATAATGTATACAATCTTCTTTCTGCTGCGGCAGCGGCCTCGGTTCAAGGCGTTTCGCTCGATGTCATCCAGAATGTATTTCAGAAAATCCCGACCATACCAGGAAGGTTCGAATCGGTGAACAACGGTCAAAATTTTTCTGTTCTGGTCGATTATGCTCACACGGAAGATGCTCTTTCAAAATCAATCACTGCGGCTAAAGCATTTACCAAGGGAAAAGTAATCGTCGTTTTCGGTTGTGGAGGAGACCGTGACAGAGGGAAAAGGAAAAAAATGGGACAAGTTGCATTAAAAAATGCCGACTTCTTGATCATCACTTCGGATAACCCGCGCACAGAAGATCCTGAGCGAATTATTGATGATATCTGTAAAGATATTACTGATACCGACTCTTATAGAACAATCACAAACCGAAGAGAAGCCATTGGATATGCTATTGACCGAGCAAAAAAAAATGATCTCGTATTAATTTCCGGTAAAGGTCATGAGGATTATCAGATTGTAGGCTCCAAAAAAGAACATTTTGATGATCGTGAAGTTGCTAAAGAATTTTTAGGGAAACGAACGCGTTGATTATAGGCAAGGCGAAAGACTGTCTGTATGCAGTGAATGGAAAACTATTGCAGGGTAGCGAAACAGTGATTTTTCGCGGAGTATCCATAAACTCTAGAACTATCAAAGAAGGAGAGTTGTTTGTGTGCATTAAGGGTGAAAATTTTGATGGCCATGATTTCTTTGGCGATGCTTTTAGAAAGGGTGCTGCTGGAATCATCTTGTCTGACACCAAAAATCTTTCTACAGGTATGCTCGGCAAAGGAGAGTCTCCGTTTGTGATTCAATCTGAAAACACCTTGCGGGCATTGCAAGACCTTGCTAGCTATCAAAGATCTCTATTCCCTTTTCGGGTTATCGCAGTAACGGGCACCAATGGAAAATCAACAACTAAAGAAATGATCGCCTCAATTATTGAAACAAAATATAAAACTCTTAAAACTCAAGGAAACCTCAATAATCATATCGGCCTCCCGCTGACTTTATTAAAAAGAGAACCAGAGCATGAGGTAGGTGTTCTCGAAATGGGCATGAGCGCTGCAGGAGAAATTAAACGACTAGCTGAAATAGCAAAGCCTGATATAGGCGTGATCACAAATATTTCTGCGGGTCACTTGGGGCAACTAAAAACAATAAAAGAGGTCCAAACGGCAAAAGGGGAACTATTTGATTCCCTTCATAAAGAAGGTACGGCAATTGTCAACGCAGACGACCCCTTGGTTCTTGAGCTAGCCAAATCGTTGCGCATTAAAAAAATTACTTATGGAATAAAGGAACCGGCAGATATCCAGGCAAGTGATATTCAAAATAAAGGTAACCATGGATTTACTTTTACAGCAAAAATCTTCGATCAAGCGATCCCTGTCAAGCTTCCGCAAATCGGTTATTGCAATATCTATAATGCCTTGGCGGCTTTAGCTACAGGTCACTCACTAGGTATCACGGGAAAAGAAATGAATCTGGGATTGAAAAATTATCAGCAAATTCCTCAAAGAAATGAGCAGATACATTATGAAGGAATGACCTTGATCAATGATACGTACAACGCTAACCCGCAATCGATGAGAGAAGCCTTAAAAACGTTGAAAGAGATCAATACCCAGGGAAAACGATTTTTCATTATTGGTGACATGCTTGAGTTAGGTCCTTTATCAGAACCTGCGCATCATGAGCTTGGCCAGGAGATAGCTGGATCAAATGTCGATTATTTAGTAACAGTCGGCCCGCTCGCATCATTGGCAGCGGAAAGCGCAAAAGTAAATGTCCAGCAACAATTACAAATTGAAAAGTTCAATACGCACGATGAGGCTGCGAACTATCTTTTGCAAAAAGTTAAAAAGGGGGATTGTTTGCTCGTCAAAGGTTCTCGTGGCTCGAAAATGGAAAATGTTGTTCAGGAATTTTTAAAACCTAAAAAACAAAATAATTAAAAAATGTTTTATCACTTGTTTTATCCGCTTAGTTCAGAATTTTCATTTTTTAATGTATTTAAATACATTACATTTCGCTCCGCATATTCAGGAATTACTGCGCTGACATTCAGCTTGATTTTTGGCAATTTAATGATTCGAATGCTGCAAAAGTTTCAAATCGAAGAAAAAATTCGTAGTGACGGACCTGAGCATCATTATTCAAAATCAGGAACTCCTACAATGGGTGGGTTGCTAATACTAGGTACATTTTTAGGGGCAACATTGTTATGGGCTGATCTTGCAAACCGTTATATCTGGTTGATCATTTTTGCGGCTGTCGGTTTTGGCGCAATTGGTTTTCGGGATGATATTTTGAAGCTAAGGGAGGGAGAGGGAATTTCTGCTAAAGAAAAACTCTTCTTGCAGCTTTTGGTGAGTTTAGCAATCGGAGTTTATTTGCTTTACTTCGATCCGTCTCGAACAGAATATGCAACACGATTGTCTGTACCTTTTTTTAAAGATTTTCAGCCAGAGTTGGGGTTTTTATATCTCCTCTTCATTGTCTTCATAGTGGTCGGGACTTCAAATGCGGTTAATTTAACGGATGGTCTCGATGGGCTTGCTATTGGTCCCATCATCATTGCGATTCTCACTTATACAGGCATCGTATACATCTGTGGTCATGTCAAGTTTGCTGAGTATCTTCGCATTCAATACATAAAAGATGCGGGAGAAATCGCAGTTGCGAGTTCAGCTATCCTAGGAGCAAGCCTGGGTTTCCTTTGGTACAACTCCTACCCCGCACAAGTTTTTATGGGTGATGTTGGTTCCTTGTCTCTTGGAGGATTGATAGGAACCATAGCGGTCATTGTTAAGCACGAATTACTTTTAATTCTTATTGGCGGGGTTTTTGTTATTGAAGCTTTATCAGTAATTATTCAAGTGGGTTATTTCAAATATACGCGAGGAAAACGGTTTTTTAAAATGGCGCCTCTCCATCATCACTTTGAAGAATTAGGCTGGTCAGAGCCAAAGGTAATTGTTCGATTTTGGATTATCGCTGTCATTTTAGCAATGATTGGCTTGAGCACTTTAAAACTCCGATGAATATGGACTTAAAAAATAAAATTGTTTCGGTTATTGGCCTAGGGAAAACGGGTGTTGCAACAGCTAATTTTCTTGCCCGCCGAGGATCAAAGGTTTCAATTATGGATAACAAGCCTTACGACCAATTATCAGAACTAACAGGCCAACTTTTGCCAGGAATCGAAGCAATTTATCAAAACAGCGAGCCCCTCCCCAATTCAGACCTGATAGTAATTAGTCCTAGTGTGGATATTGAGTCTGACTTTCTCAAGAGTTCTCGCCAAAAAGGAACTGAGATAATAAGCGAAATTGAACTTGCCAGTAGACTCAATAGCGCCTCTCTTATTGGAATCACAGGAACCAATGGGAAATCTACCTGTACTAGTTTGATTGACGAAATCCTAGCAGAAGGTGGAAAAAATACGCAAGCGGGTGGAAACCTGGGAACCCCTTTCATTTCTCTTGTTGACCAAGGGCCAACAGAATATCGAGTGCTTGAAATATCCAGTTTTCAAATGGAAGCCACCTACAGCTTTCATCCTAAAATCGCCGTTATCTTAAACATCACCCCCGACCATTTAGATAGACATAAAAGCTTTATGCAATACGTAGGCTTGAAAGAAAAAGTTTATGCTAACCAAACTAAAAATGATTCTCTTATTTTAAATTACGATGATTCCAATACTCGTTCTCTGGGAGAAAATTGTCCAGCCAAACAAATCTACTTTAGCCTGGAGAACGAATTGGAATGCGGAGTCTATGTGAGCAAAGGAAAAATATTTGCACGCATAAATGAATTTGAAGGAGAAGTTTTCGCGCTTAGCTCCCTCTCACGAGGATTGGCCTGGCAGATAGAAAATGTTTTACCTGCGGTGGCAGCAGCCTTGCTACTTAAAATCTCTTTGGAGTCCATCAAAAAAGTTTTGGGCAGTTTTGTAGGTTTGGAACACCGGCTGGAATGGGTATCCACTCAAGATGGCGTTGACTTTATTAACGACTCAAAGGGCACTAATGTCGGTTCAGCATATAAATCATTAAATACTTTTGACCGTCCAATCATTCTAATTGCTGGAGGAAAAGATAAAAATGCAGACTTCTCCAGTTTAAAAAAAATTATGAAGAAAAAAGTTAAGCACTTGATTTTAATTGGTGAAACACGACCAAAATTTAGGAGTTTGCTGAACGGATCTTTTGGTTATGAAGAATCCGATTCTCTGAAAGATGCGGTACATAAAGCAAAAGAAAAGGCGGATAAAGGTGATGTCGTGCTTCTTTCTCCAGCCTGTGCAAGTTTTGATATGTTCACAGACTATATCGATCGCGGGAATCAGTTTAAATCTATCGTCAAAAATCTTGAGGGATGATAAGCGTTGAAAGAAACTCGGCAAAAACATTCAGATTGCGACTCAATTCTCTGCGTAACTGTAGCCATTCTGGTGCTCATAGGCATCGTAATGGTCTTCAGCTCAAGTGCAGCATATACAGAACAAAACGATTCCTTTTACTTTCTAAAACGACAGGTCTTATGGTGTCTCCTGGGAACAGGTCTACTCTTAATTACAAAAAATTTGGACTACCACAAGCTCCACCAGTACACATACCCGATCATGATCTTTACTTTTCTATTGTTGGTTGTGGTGATGTTTCCCGAGTTCAGCAAAAAGGTGGGGGGAGCCCGTCGGTGGTTGGCGTTTGGAGGGTTTTCGTTCCAACCTTCAGAGCTGGCAAAATTTACTTTGGTGCTATTTATCGCAAAGTCCTTAGTAAAACGGGCCGACAAGTTAAGAAGTTTTGCCTACGGCTATTTACCCAATCTAATTGTTTTGGGTTTCTTTTTCATACCAATCTTTTTTCAGCCCGATTTTGGAACTGTAATGGTTATTTTAGCGGTCACCTTCACAATGCTTTTTGTCGCCGGGCTCAGGAAAAAATTTCTGTTTCTTTCAATTCTAGCAATAATTCCCATTGTAGCATCAGCAATTTTATTTGCCGAATACCGAACCAGAAGAATCATCGCCTTTCTCAATCCATGGGAAGATCCTTCTGGAGTAGGTTTTCAGGCCGTTCAGTCTTTTTACGCTTTTGGAAGGGGAGGTTTTTGGGGCGTTGGTTTGGGAGAAAGTTCTCAGAAACTTTATCGTCTTCCAGAAGCACACACGGATTTTATTTTTTCAGTGATTGGGGAAGAGCTGGGCTTTGTGGGAACCACAGCAATCGTTCTCTTATTCTTAATTTTTATCTGGAGAGGATTTTTGACGGCCTACCAAGCCAAAGATCCTTTTGGAACTCATTTAGCAACAGGGTTGACCCTCCTAATTGGGTTGCAGGCTTTTATAAACTTGGGCGTCGCTTCAGGCCTTCTCCCTACAAAGGGGTTGACCTTACCTTTTATAAGCATGGGAGGATCGTCGATGCTTGTGACAATGCTTTCTGTAGGCGTAATACTGAATATTTCAGAGCAAACTGCAAAACATTGATAATGAATTAATGAAAAAACGAGTTGTTATAGCGGGTGGTGGGACAGGCGGCCACCTTTATCCCGGAATTGCTCTAGCTAGAGCACTCATGAGGCACGATATGAATATTGAAATTTCTTTTGTAGGAACCCAAAAAGGTCTCGAAGCAAAAGTATTGCCGCGTGAAGGTTTCAAATTAAAAACTATTATTTCAGCAGGCTTGCTTGGAAAAAATAAAATTGCTCGATGGGTATCGTGGTTCAAGCTACCTATTGGAACTGCCCAATCGATGTGCTTTTTAATCAGAAAACGTCCGGGCCTTGTTGTTGGAGTTGGAGGATACGCATCTGGGCCATTGGTTCTTTCCGCATGGATTCTTCGAATACCTATATTAATTCACGAGCAAAACTCTATATCTGGAATGACAAATAAATGGTTGGGGAAAATTGCCGACAAAATTGCGGTGTCATTTAAAGAATCATCCACATCATTTCCAAAAGAAAAAGTTGAAGTTACGGGGAACATGATTCGCGAAGAGTTTTGCCAGTCGAAAGAAAAATCTCTACCCAGAGCTGAAGGTCCATTTCGGATTTTGGTTCTTGGTGGGAGCCAGGGTTCCCACTCTATAAATATGGCTATGGTAGACGCTCTGCAATCCCTCTCGGAGCAAAAAGAGAATTTGCATATTACTCATCAAACGGGAGAAGCAGATTTTGAAAGGGTGAGTAAAAAATACAAGGAAAATAATTTCTCTTCTGACATACGCCCCTTCATTGATGATATGGGAGATCAATACAGAAAGGCGTCCTTAGTTCTTTGTCGTGCTGGTGCAACAACACTTGCCGAAGTTACTGCCTGCGGGAAAATGTCCATACTGGTTCCCTTTCCGCATGCGGCGCACAATCATCAGGAAAAAAATGCGCGCATTCTTGAAGCTGCCAATGCAGGTGAATTAGTTATAGATGAAGAACTATCTGGACCACGCATTGCTAAATCTATTATTCAAGCAATGAAAGAGCCCGGGCGCTTAGAAACTATGGAAAAAAACAGTTACAACCTTGGGAATCGAGACGCAACTGAAAAAGTTAGGCGTCTTTGCATGGAATTACTAGAAGAAACTTACAGACAATCTGGAAGAGCAAAAAAAATGCAAGGGAATTATGTTTTGTCATGTTTTTAGGAAAAACACAACGGATTCATTTTATCGGAATAGGAGGGTCAGGAATGAGTGGGATCGCTGAAGTCTTGATTAATCAGGATTATGATGTAAGCGGTTCGGATCAATCTAAATCTTCTGTAACCGATCATCTGGAATCCTTGGGTGCCGAAATTAACTTTAATCATAACGCTGAAAACGTATACGGAAAACATGTTGTCGTGGTTTCAAGCGCTATATGTAGTAACAATCCAGAAGTTAAAGCTGCTAGAGAGGAAATGATACCGGTCATACCAAGAGCAGAAATGTTAGCCGAACTTATGCGTATGAAACATGGAATTGCTATCGCTGGCACCCATGGAAAAACAACGACCACTTCTCTGGTGGCAACAGTATTGGCAGGAGGACATCTTGACCCAACAATAATTGTTGGAGGGAAACTTAAAAATATGGGCGGCCATGCCAAATTAGGACAAAGCAAATTTTTAGTTGCCGAAGCCGACGAAAGCGATGGGTCGTTTTTAAAACTTTCTCCAACTCTCGCTGTTGTGACCACGTTAGATGAAGAACATATGGATTATTACAACAATATGCAGAATATGAAATCAGCTTTTTTAGATTTTTTGAATAGCGTTCCTTTTTATGGAACCGCAATTTTATGTTTGGATGATCCAAATCTACAATCGCTTCTTCCAAAAATAGAAAAAAGAACAATTACCTATGGATTAAAAACTCAGGCTGATTACACGGCACGAGAAATCTCTGTAAACGAATTAAAAACTAATTTTACTGTTTTTTATCAAGGAAAAAATCTTGGGAAAATTTCATCCTGTTCTTTGGGAAACCATAATATCTGCAACACATTGGCGGCCATTGCAGTAGGAATGGAGTTAAATATAGATTTTCCAACCATAGCAGATGCATTAAAAGTTTTTTCGGGTGTGCAGCGACGTTTTGAAATTCTTCATCGATCAGATTCTTTGATCATCATAGATGATTATGGCCACCACCCAGCTGAGATCCAGGCCACTCTATCAACCGCTAAAGAAGTCTGGCCTAATCGAAGGTTGGTAGTAGTTTTTCAACCACATCGTTTTTCCCGAACTCAGCACCTAATGGAAAGTTTTTATTCATCTTTTAACGATGCAGATCAATTATTTCTTCTGGATATCTATGGCGCAGGAGAAAAACCTATCGAGGGAATTCATTCTCGAAAAATGGCACAAGGTATACGAGAGTTTGGACATAAGAACGTGGATTACATTGAAAAGGTAGAAATTCTTGTTCCACATTTACAAAATTCTTTGCAATCCGGTGATGTAATCTTAACTCTGGGTGCAGGAAATATTGGAGAATTGGCACATAAGCTCGTTGCTCAATTCCATGATTGGTAGCCCCAAAAAAGAGAGGACTTTCATTTATGTTGAACGAAGCATGGAAACGAAGATTGATTCATATTGCACATTCTGGATCAGACAAAGAATTTAATCTCAAAACCAGAATGGCGTTTCCGAAAACCGTTCTGGGACAAAAAATTCATCAGAGAAAAACTATGAGCTATACATTCCCCTGGTTACACAAAATTAAAGGCAGGGTTCTGCAAGACGAGTTACTTGCTAGCCATACTTCAATTCAAATTGGAGGTCCTGCAGATGTTTTAATATTTCCTAAAGATGCTCAAGATATACAAACCATCATAAAGAATAGAGGGAAAACCCCTATATATATTTTAGGAGAAGGAACTAATTTGCTTGCCAGTGACCGTGGAATAAGGGGCATCGTTATTTCTTTAAAAGAATGCTTTAAAGAAATCAAACGACCTCTTTTTTTTAAAAAGGAAAAAGAAGGTGGAAGACGGGCCATTATCAAAGTAGGGGCAGGAGCTAAGATGTCTTATCTAGCAAAACATGCAGCAAAATTTTCACTAACCGGTATAGAGAACCTTGTCGGCATACCCGGTTCTTTAGGGGGTGTGATAGTTATGAATGCTGGAGCAGAAGGAACAGAAATTGGATCCGTTCTCCGTAGCGTAACGAGAATTAATCGAAATGGTGAAATAGAAAAACTAAAGCGTGAAGATCTATCATTCGAATATAGAAAAACGGCCTTCCCGGATGAAGCAGGAATCCTTATTGAAGCAGAAATCGAACTGAAAGAAGGTGATCGTTCGGAAATAATGACCGCTATGGACCGCCATCTTTCCAAAAGATCGCAAACACAACCCCTCACTATTCCTAACTCTGGTTCTATTTTCAAAAATCCTGAAGGAGATGCTGCCGGAAGAATTATAGATTCGTTAGGCCTCAAGGGGTATTCAATAGGAAAAGCCGGTATCTCTATCAGACATGCAAATTTCATAGTTAATAAAGGTGGGGCCACAGCTAAGGACGTAACTGAATTGATCAAGCATGTTCAAAAAGAGGTGAAAGAAAAAACTAATATCGATCTCCAAACTGAGATTGTGATCATCGGAGATTAATTGAAGATGAAATTTTATTTAAAGGTTCTTGTGAAGGTATTTCCTTCTTACTTTGCTTCCGGTGCTTGTGGCTAAGGGCCGATACGAATCTTTTATTTTAAAAGTTGAAATTATTTTTGAAAAACTTTGAAGAAAAAAATATAGGTGTCTTAATGGGTGGCTTATCATCAGAGCGAGAGGTTTCCCTTTCTACTGGAAACTCGGTTGTAGAGGCAATGATCAGAAAAGGTTTAAAAGTATTTCCAATTGATGTCGATCGAAACATTGCCAATAACCTAAAGGGAATTGACTTGGCATTCAACGCCCTTCACGGAACCTATGGTGAAGATGGGTGTATTCAAGGTTTGTTGGAATATTTTAAAATTCCCTATACAGGGTCAGGTGTTACAGGAAGTGCTTTGGCATACGATAAATTGAAGACTAAAGAAATTTTAAAGTTCCATGGAATCCCAACTGCTGATTACGAAGTCTTTTATCGAAACCAAAACCAACACATAAAGCGAAATCTGAATTTACCTGTTGTGGTCAAACCCACTAACCAAGGTTCCAGTTTTGGCGTAAGCATTGTTGAAAAAGAAAATCAGTGGATACAAGCACTAGAAAATGCATTTAATTATTCTAATGAAATAATTGTGGAAAAATTTATTACCGGAAAACTTCTTGCAATTGGAATGAATGGTGAACAGCCTATGCCGATTGTTCATATTCTCCCTAAATCAGGTTTTTACGACTATGAAGCTAAATACACTTCTGGGAAGACTGAATATATCTGCCCCGCAAAATTGAGTGAAAAAGAGGCCCATAAATGCAAGGAAGTGTCCAAAAATGTTTTCAAAGTATTGCGAGGACGTGGGTTTCCTAGGGTGGATATTATTCTTGATAATGAAAACACACCCTATGTTCTCGAAATGAATACAGTCCCAGGTATGACTCCAACTAGTCTTTTGCCTATGGCTGCTCAAGAAATTGGAATGAACTTTGATGACCTTGTAATAGAAATTTTAAAAACAGCACAATTGGATCATGGAGTTCCGTCATGAGCTTTGCTCTAACTAAACAAAAAGGGCCTGCCACTGCATGGGACTATTTTCGCCCTAAAAGAAATAAACGACGTAAGCGTGGCAGGACCTTGAGCAATAAAAGCCCTAACAAATCAAAATTTAGCACATGGGTACGCACCATAACTGAACTTGGATCAAAACTATTTCTGGCAGGTGTGATCGGGTATCTTCTTTTTGCAGGATATAATTTTTTGATCTCAACACCTCGCTTTCAAATCCAGAACGTAACCTTCCAGGGTAATCATGTATTGAACAACTCACAAATCCTTGAATGGCTAGGCCCTGTAATAGGTAAAAATTTAATTTCAATAGATTTAGTTAGATTGAATAAACGACTTTCAGAGCATCCATGGGTGCAAACGGTATCCATACAAAGAATTTTTCCCCAGGGATTGGAATTTGAACTCACAGAAAGGGTTCCTTATGCAAGGATTAAAAAAGATCAAACCTATTTGATGGATAATTCCGGATCCATCCTATCACCTGAAAAACCTGGTTATGGACACCTGCCTCTTATCATTTTAAATGACAGCAAAGAACAAGGTGTGTCGAATGGAGAATTATTAAACAGCCTTAAAACAATGGACGACTTCAATCAGCTCTCATTCTTTAAAAATAATCCTTTGGAAGTGGCAGAGCTAGTAGGGCCCTCCCGAATCTTGTTTAAGACTAGAAAAGAAGGATTTAAAATTCAAATGTCGAGGGACGAATTAAACGAAGGATTTAAAAATTTTAAGATTATCCAAGATTCACTTGAAGACGAAAATCTAAAAATTCAGATGATCGATCTGTCTTTTAAGGATCAAGTTGTAATCAGAGAAACAAACCAAGTTCAACATTAATTTCGGCAAAGAGTTAAACCAACTAGAAGGGGATAGGACGCATGTCCAAAAAAAGTAATTACATTGTCGGGCTAGATATTGGGACCACCAAAATCTGCTGCATTATTGGAGAAACAAAAGATATTGGGGAAACAAAAGATAATGAAAAAATCGATATTATAGGTATCGGTCAGTATCCATCAAGGGGTCTTAGAAAAGGGGTTGTGGTTAATATCGATAGTACTGTTGAATCAATCAAGAATGCCGTCGAAGAAGCCGAACTCATGGCAGGCTGTGAAATCGATTCAGTCTATGTCGGTATTGCAGGTGGACACATAAATAGTCTGAACAGCCATGGAATTATTGCAGTGAAAGGCACGGAAATTGAGCAAAAGGATGTAGATAGAGTGATTGAAGCTGCCAAAGCCATTGCAATTCCTCTTGATCGAGAAGTGATTCACGTTCTACCCCAAGAATATATCGTTGATAATCAAGATGGAATAAAAAATCCTCTCGGTATGGATGGAGTGCGTCTTGAAGCAAAAGTACATATCGTCACAGCAGCGGTTACCTCCGCTCAGAATATTGTCAAATGCGTAAACAAAGCAGGACTAAATGTTTCGGATATCGTTTTAGAGCAGCTCGCTTCCAGCGAGTCGGTCTTATCACCAGATGAGAGAGAGTTGGGAGTTGCCATGATCGACATTGGTGGCGGCACCTCTGATCTTGCTATTTTTTATCAAGGTGCAATCAAACACACTGCTGTCCTAACTATAGCGGGCGCACAAATGACAAACGATATTGCCATAGGTCTTCGCACCCCAAATGCCGAGGCAGAAAAAATTAAGCACTCCTTCGGTTGTGCATACTCTCCTCTTATCGAAGAAGGTGACAACATAGAAACCCCTAGCGTTGGAGGAAGAGAACCAAGAACGGTACCTCGACAAATATTAAGTGAAATAATTGAAGCACGAACACGCGAGATGTTTGAATTGCTCGACCATGAAATTAATGAATCGGGTTATCGGGAAATTATTACATCCGGTCTTGTCTTAACAGGGGGTGCAGCAAGTATGTATGGAATGGCAGATTTAGCCGAAGACGTTTTTCAATCGCCGGTGCGAGTTGGAACACCGATTGATCTTGGAGGACTAGTTGATGTGGTCAATAACCCAATGTATGCGACATGTACCGGCTTGATCCAATATGGCTTTAAAAGAAACAAAATCGGACTTGTACGAGAGCTTCAGGGTAGGAATTTATTCGATAAAATTTTTTCACGTATGAAAGATTGGGCAGACGAATTTTTTTAAAACATGGAGGACAACATGAGTTTAATAGAGTTTGAAAATGAAAATGATTACTCCGCAATTATAAAGGTTGTTGGCGTCGGAGGCGGAGGTTCTAACGCCGTAAATTCAATGGTGGCTGACAATATCCGTGGAGTAGAATTTATAATCGCAAATACGGATGTACAGTCTCTAGATAAATCAGAATGTCCGGGGAAAGTCCAAATTGGCGCAGAATTAACTCGTGGACTGGGCGCGGGTTCCAATCCAGAAACAGGGAGAAATGCAGCTGAAGAAAGCGAAAATATTATTCGCGATATGTTGGGTGGCTCAGACATGGTGTTCATCACTGCTGGAATGGGTGGAGGAACAGGAACTGGTGCTGCTCCCGTAATATCTCGAATAGCAAAAGAAACGGGAGCTCTTACCGTTGGAGTGGTCACGAAACCATTCCCGTTTGAAGGAAAACGAAGAATGAAACAAGCAGAAGAAGGTATCGCGGAGTTAAAGGAAGTTGTTGATACCTTGATCGTCATTCCCAATCAAAAACTGTTGAGCTATGTAGGGCAACAAACATCATTCAAAGAAGCCTTCTCTATGGTAGATGATATTCTCAAACAAGCAGTTTGTAGTATTTCTGACTTGATTGTCATTCCTGGACTAATCAACCTCGATTTTGCAGATGTGAAATGCATAATGGGAAGCATGGGTAAAGCGCTTATGGGAAGCGGAACCGCTGCGGGAGAAAATAGAGCCGTGGAAGCAGCACAAAAAGCAATCTCCAGCCCATTACTCGATGAAGCTACGGTGGATGGAGCTCGAGGCATATTGATCAATATCACTGGCGGAGAAAATTTAACGCTCATGGAAATTAATGAGGCCTCCGAGATGATACAGAAAAATGCACATGAAGATGCTCATATAATTTTTGGCTCCGTGATAGATCAACAAATGGAAGATGAAATGCGTGTAACAGTGATAGCCACAGGGTTTGATCAAGCAACAGCATCTCCTATTGAGGAAAGACCCAAACTAAGAAAAGTGGTTGGCGGTAATCCTCAAATAGAAAGCGATGATTCTGCATCATCTTTTAAACATCTCAAAACTCTTGCGTCTTCTATAAAGGATGAAAATCAGGATTCAGGAAACCTGAATGCTAATTTTGACATTCCTACGTTTCTACGCAAACACGCGGACTAATGGCTATCTAACCAACTAAACCGGCGGGGAAACCTGCCGTTTCAGGGGGGAACAACATTATTTGATGTTTTTTTTCAATAAGGCCTATCTCTATTTTAAAAAGCATGCAACATAATGTCCTGATGTGATCTCTTTAAGAGTTGGTTCCATTTCTTTGCATTGTTTTTCTTTTATAGGGCAACGACTATAAAAAGAACAACCGTGAGACAGAGTCGATGGATCCGGGGTGTCTCCGAGGACCTTGACTCTCTGTTTTTTCTTTCCTAATTCCAAACCAGGAACGGCATTAAGAAGAGCCTCAGTATAGGGATGACAGGGCCGTTTATAAATTTCTTCGCTACTAGCGATCTCAACAATTTTACCCAGATACATCACTGCTACCCGGTCACAAAAATATTCTACTACTCCCATGTCATGGGAAATGAAAAGGTAGGATATCTTTAATTTTTCTTTTAAATCAATCATCAGATTAACGACTTGGGCTTGTACCGAAACATCCAAGGCAGACACCGGTTCGTCGGCAACCACTAAACTTGGATTTAGTGCAATAGCTCTGGCTATTCCCACGCGTTGCAATTGACCGCCGCTCATTTCATGGGGATATCGATTAGCATGGTTGGATGAGAGACCAACTTGATTTAGTAGTTCTATAATAAATTCAGAAACGTTTTCTTTGACGCCGTGAATTGCGAAGGGTTCACTCAAGACCTCACCAATTTTTCGCCTCGGGTTTATGGATGAAGAAGGATCCTGAAAAATCATCTGCATTTCTTTTCTCAAACTGCGAAGCTCAGTTTCAGAAAGATCTGCCAAGTTCTGTCCCTTAAAGTGGACCCGACCAGAGGTAGGAGTTTCCAGCCGTAGTAAAGTTCGTGCGGCAGTTGATTTTCCGCTACCACTTTCACCTACAAGGCCTAGTGTTTCTCCTTCATTTAGGACAAAAGAAATACCATCGACAGCTCGGACAGGTTTAACATCTTTACCGAGAAAAACTTTTTTGGAAGGAAAATATTTTTTAAGATCTTTCACTTCCAGAAATGGGCTGTAGGATTTCATATTGTTCCAGGATCTAGATGACAGCTGTATTTGAGATTTGGATTTAAAATTTTTGTGAAAGGTTTTTGTGTTTTACATTTATCCATAACCCATTTACATCGGGGATGAAAGGAACAACCCGTAGGTCGTTTATTTGGGTTGGGTACGCTTCCTTTGATTTCTACAAGCCTCTGCTCTTTCTTTCTATCAATTCCTAGATGAGGGCGAGACAAAACCAGTCCTTTTGTATAGGGATGATTTGGGTTCTTTAATAAGCTTTTTGTCGGGCCCGTTTCTACTTCATCTCCTGCATACATAACCATGAGTCGTTCTGCAATTTCTACAACTATCCCAAGGTCATGGGTGATGAGAAGCATGGACATGGAAGACTCTCTCTTTAGATTTTCAAGAAGATCTAGGATCTGCGCCTGGATGAGAACGTCCAGTGCTGTTGTAGGCTCATCAGCGATTAAAATTTTAGGCTCACAAGCGAGAGCCATTGCAATCATCACGCGCTGTCGCATGCCACCGCTTAATTGATGAGGGTATTGTTTTAGTTTTTGTTCAG
>ENA-UPTF01000902-UPTF01000902.1-marine-metagenome-genome-assembly--contig:-NODE-902-length-19750-cov-2.888934_pt1 | contig 19750 bp, 18 predicted proteins | sample MGYA00238166_ERZ767019 | MGnify/ENA primary metagenome ERZ767019 (study PRJEB28930, sample SAMN06266391) | marine metagenome | isolation source: Sea water from 250 m depth | place: Atlantic Ocean | study... | reverse complement strand
ATGTGATGCTAACGAGAACCGAGGGTTTCGCCTTAATAGCGCTGGACTGCGTCGTGGACATTCGGCTGCGCGGTAATGGGTTCACGGCTATCCAGCACATACCCCGAGGGCTTTGGGAGGTGGCGGTGCTTGCGCCGCGACCGCTCGAGCTATTGGCGGAGGTGCATCAACAAGCCTGTAGTTGAGGCTGATGGACGGCGCTTTAACGGCTAGTTCAAGTCGAATGTTGTTGCCTGAAAGCGAAGGGTCGGGTGTCATATACACATCTTCTTTGATATGCGCTGCTAGCAGTACTGCGGCCTTGTCGCCTCCGACGCCGTAGCGGATTTGGGTTGTCGGGTACTCTCGACCTTCTTCGTATGATGCCTTAAAACCTACGCCTCGTAACCGAGAGGCGGTGTGCGACGCGGAGGGTCCGCTGATGTGCACCTTCACTCGTCGTTCGACGATTGAGTCCCACCCAACTCCTCGGAAGATATCGATCACCCGTTCATTGTGTTCGTTTTGCTTCAACTCCAAGCCCGCAACGCCGTTGAGGGTCACATCTACAAGCTGAAATGCGTAACGTTCTAAGTCATTTTCAACGTCCAGACCCCTGAAACGGCGCGCTAGTTCTAGGCCATCGTCAAATACGCTCAGCGTGTTAGAGGTACGTAGGTGGTTTGAGACGATGTCGAGAAGTCGTCGAAGAGTGCGAGGGTTCCCGACTGCTCTGTCCAGTGCCTGATCCATTGCCTCAAATATGAAACGTTGCTGACGACTATTACGTTCAAGGTCGTTCCAGACTCCGAGACGAATCCATGCATCATCATCTTGTTGGACCAACAGTCGACGACTCCGTACAAAGGCGAGAGCCGCTTCTCCATCGAGGTGGGTCCATCCTTCGTCAACCCAAAACCCGGTTCCACCTTTCGTTGGATCTCCGCTGTCTTGGATGGTTCGATCTCGGGTAGGGCGGTTGAAGCACATGGATACGCCCCCCACTGCATCCACAAGACGCCTGAAGCCATCTAGGTCTACCTCGACGAAGTGTTGAAGGCCTATTCCAAAATGTTCTTCGACTGTTTCAATCAGACGTGCTGCTCGAGTCTGCGCGGAGGAATCCAGGTTGTATGCGCTATTGATTTTTGCGATCACGTCAGTGCTGGCAATAGGAACAAGTAGGTCGCGTGGAATGGAAACGACTGCAGCAGTCCCATCGTTTCTCAGGCGGAGGATCATGATGGTGTCCGCTAGGTGGTTTCCGATGGAGGCGCGCCTTCCAGTCATGATGACGTCGTCTGCCGCAATGCCGTCGACACTGTCGGAACCAACAAGTAGGTAATTTTCCGCTTCCGGGTCATCGTCAACGGGCGACTCCCCGACTGCGGGGGCAAGAACAGTTTGGACGTCGTTTCCAGCCCCGGCGTCGTGGTCTTTCTGGGAGCCGACAGAATCGCTGGTTATGAGATCTGATGCTGTGACCGGTTCGCGCACTGGCGCGGTGAGAACGTCGTGGACTTCGAACCGCTGAACTTGGTCTAGACGCCAAACCGCGTAGCCGACACTCAAGAAAGCTAAGAATCCGGTGGCTGCGCACGCGCCCAGAGTCACCAGTACAAGTTTTTCCTTGGGTCGACGCGATCGCCGTAGACGTGTCCTTGGCATCGTCAGTGAACGTACCCGAGGGAGCGCCGAATCATCGGTCGCGCCCGCCGATGGCGTTCAAAAGTGACCAGTGGCGTAACTCGCCGAGCTGACCCATGTGCAGCCGTTGATCGCCATACTCGACATAGCCTCCCTCCTTGTAGCGGGCTGAACGCCATCTGTCGGCGTGACCAAGTCGCTGCTGCCAACGTGCACGCGCGGGTAGGTGGCTAAACGTTTGGAATTGAGGTACTCCAACTCGACCGTCCAAAAGAAGAGCGCGGACCACTCGATCCCAGCTAGTGAACGCTACAGATCGCCGGGCTTCGAAGCCGAGGCGCAGACGATCAGATTTGTTTTCGATTAGTTGTTGCGCGAGATGAGAGATTTCGTTGAGGCCGTCCGTTAGAAAGCCATCGGTGTCGTGGCGAATGGTGTCGGCAGCAGCCGGGTTCAAAGAGAGTGCGATCACCACCTTTTCTTCGGCCATGGCCCGACGCATCGGTTCGACTTGGCTGGTTGACGTAGCGGCATCGATAACGATGCCGACTTCGTGTGTGTCGAAGGGGAGCACGCTCATTCCGTCGCTTTGAAGAATGGTCGTGACTTTGTGTTGCTGCTCTCCTGGCAGCACTGTCACACCGGCGTGAGGTCCCCCATCGATGTGGGGAAGCTGAACGGGCATTGGTACAGCGATTGGCAACGCTACGCCGCGTTCAACGGCAATGGGTAGCAGGTGTCTTGCGGCGACGACTGTCCATTGTGGAGCGTCTGAGGTTTGGCGGGTGATGTATCTACGGACGTCGTTGCTTGGCGGGACCGGGTCGTCATCGACGGCAAGGACATAGCGATATTCGTCCGGGTCGCGTTCGGGAGACACGATTTCGGCTTCGATGTTTATCCGCCTGCGCAAAGCCGCTAGGAGGTCATTTGTGTACGCGCCTGGGGCTACTCCGATTCGCATCATTTAGCTGTTTGCGTCGAGTCGGGAACGCAGTAGGTCGTGTTGTCGTTCGAGACGCTTCAGTTCTATTTGTGCCGCTTCGATGGCGGCGCCGAGGTCGTCGATCAGTTGCTCATCGCCAGCGGTGACAAGTTCGAGCCGGGTGACAGATTGATCAAGTAGGCGGTGGGCGGCTTCAGTTTTGTCCGTTCGTGCACGTTCGGCGGCGACAGCGGAGGCCACTAGATCGATCGCTGCCGCAAGCTCATCGGCAACCTGGTCAATCGCCTTCGCCATTGGCCGCAGACGGCTGGCTGCCCACATCTTTTTGGAACTCAGTTCGGTTCCGAGACGTCGAGCGGTTTCGAGATGCCTCGATGCTCGGCCCAGCGTGTTGTCGTCGCTGTCATTTGTCATGTGTTCACCATCTTCGCGATCGAGTGGTTGCTATGGAGGAGAACCGTGGCCTTGGAGGAATTGAGTTCGCGGCAATGCCAGCTCGCCGCAGTGCGTTCTCTATATCTTCGGGCGCAGTTATTTCGGCTCGGGGAGCGAGAGCAGCGACGGTCGACACCTCGGACTTGGTGACTACGACATCGTCACGGTTAGGGCGATGCGAGAGTTCAACGGCCTCGTCCAACACTGCGACCGAAATGTTTCTGGAACGCAGTCGAGTGACCACTTCGGGGTGATGGCCGATCACCGCTACGCGGCCATGGCAGATGGCTGTTTCGCCGGGCCAAGGATCTTCTTGGGTTCCTTTACGCATCCAGTACCAACGGGTCTCAGTTCGAGCATGGTTTCGATGGGAAAGACGTTGAACTGCTGTCGAGCTAAATGATGCGCCGGTTCGATGCACGACTCTCGATTCGTTGACAACCACGACCACTTCCTTGTTTGCGGCCGCAACCGCGCACAAGTCGACATCTTCGAAGTAGCCCAGCCCGTATGAGGGGTCGAATCCTCCGATTCGTTCGAACCACGTACGTTTCACGGCCCAACACGCAGCGGAGACATGATCTACCGGGGCCAAACCCGTACTCGCCATTTGTGCAGAATGAACGTGACCGTCTGCGGTGAGTGAGGCTCCACTTTCCACAACTTTGTCGGTTTCGTCGACATATAGAGGCGCTGCTATCACCGCCGAGTTGGTTTCGATGGGACGAAGTAGTGGGGACAGCCAGCCCTCAGTTACTTCAAGGTCAGAGTTCATGATGATGACGACGTCTGAGTTGGAAGCGCGGACTCCTAGATTTGCCCCTCCTCCGTACCCTAAATTTCGATTCGCTTTAATTAGACGCGGCTGTGTTCTGTGGCGTGCCACACGTTCGTAGGTGTCATCTGGAGAAGCGTTGTCAACCACCAATATTTCGTGTGCCTCCGGAGTGTGATCGGCGATGGAATCGAGAAGGGCTTCTAAGAGATCGGGTTGCCCGTAAGCGATGACTACAAGCGTCACTCGAGGGACAACTTTCATCGGTTGCGTTCCATCAGTTCTATATCAGCTTGATATCGAGCTTTTAGCACGGAGTGAGTGTCGCTAAGCGCCTCAACTTCGGTGCTCAGCGACGCAAGCAGGTCCGCTACGCGTCGAGGATTTTCGGTAGCTGCCTGACTGATGACTTGATCGATTTGTTCAGAGGCCCACGTTTGCGAGTTTTGAAGTAGCTCTACAGCACGGTGATCGTCCATTCTCGTAATGTTCAAGATCTCGCTGAGAGCGTGTCCGACGGGGGTAGATGCAACAAACGTTGCAGCTTCGAGCGCCAAGCCAGCCGCTGACCATGGGTCAAGCTCTTCAGCGAACCCCCAGTCGCCTTCACTGGTTTCAACGAGATGGATTTCCGAATCTCGTATCTGAAGGGCAGCGCGCGCTGCTAGTCGTAATCGTTCTGCTTTCTCAGATCGGAGTCGGAGTATTCCAGCTGCGGCGTTTACGTTGGGTTCGATAACACACGGTCCCTCGTCGCCTAAGGAGACGTCGACGTAAGGGGCGGCCCACTCGAGTGCAAGAACCGCGGCCGCGGCAAGCGCGGCGTCTGTTGGCGCGTTGCTAAGCGAACGAACGACTATTTGTAACCGGTCACGCACAGAGAACCCCCAATAGTTCGGGGAGGCTTTCGCGAAAATCAGGCGGTGGGTCCAACCCTGCTCGCTGCAACGCCGAGTTTTCGAGCACTGAGTTGGCTGGTCGGGGCGCGGGCCGGGGTGGCTCAATTTGGGAGGTAGCGATTGCGGTGACTTGAGTAACCGAACGCCCCATATATTCCAGGATCGTTTGCGCGAACTCAAACCAGCTAACTGCTCCTTGGTTTGTGACATGGAAGATTCCATGAGCCTGCAAGTCCACCAAGTCTCTGATGGTGACTGCGATGTCGCGAGTGAAGGATGGGTGACCTATTTGGTCGTCAACAAAAACCATTGGGGTTCCGGATAATGCGAGGTTCACAATGGTTTTAAGGATGTTTGACCCATGTACTCCACATAGCCACGAGGTTCGGACTATGAGGTCCTGTTCGCGCATTGCCAACTCGCCTTCTAGCTTCGTTTGACCGTATATGGATTGCGGGTTGGTTAGATCGCGCTCAACGTACGGTCGGTCGAGTAGGCCATCGAAGACGTAATCGGTCGAGATTTGAACAACGCGGGCGCCACATTCTTGCGCCGATGCGACCAGATTCTTTGGTCCGCGAGAGTTAACGGAACGGGCCTTCGTCTCGTTGGATTCACAGCCATCTACATCCGTCCATGCCGCGGTGTTGATCACTACCTCTGGGCGGTAACCAAGCATGACTGAATCAACAGCTTCTGGGCTTGATATATCAAGGTCTTCGCGACTGAGCACAAGAGTTTCAGCTCCGTCGAATTCGAGAGCGAGCTCGGTCGACAGTTGTCCGTTCCCTCCAGTGATCAACACTTTGGGTTCGGTGCTCACTCTGCGGCCTCTGAAAGTGCTTCGCTCAAAGTCGGGTAGACGAAGAGGCTCTCGTGGATGTCTTGCACCTTCAGGTTTGCGCTGACCGCAAGAGCGACGACTGATATCAGTTCCGCGGCGTGTTGACCGACGATCGATCCTCCGAGAACGTGACCGGTGTTGGGGTCTGAAACAATCTTGACGAACCCGAGGGGGTCATTATTGATTAGTGCCTTTGCGTTGGACGAAAAAGGAACTTTAGTGACTCTGATCTTTCGTCCGGTGGCGAAGGCTTCTGCTTCTGCCAGGCCAACGTCAGCTATCTCTGGTTCGGTAAAGATCGCCGAAGCCGCCTTGTCGTAGTCGAGGTGGCGGTGTTCGCGTCCCTCATGTAAACCCATGATGTGTTCCGCAATCTTGCGGCCCTGCATCGAAGCGACCGACGAAAGCGGCAATGTTCCTGATAGGTCGCCTGCGGCGTAAATGTTGGGCACCGACGATCTGAGGTTGTGGTCGACTTCGATGTAACCGGACTCGTCCACCACTACCTGGGTGTTGGCAAGTCCCAATTCTTGGCTGTTCGGTTCGGAGCCGATAGCCAGCAGCACGTGCGTTCCTGTCGCGATCCGCCCATCGCTGCAAAGAACTTCTACTGATTTTCCGCGTCGGGTAATTTCGGTTGCTCGAGCACCCTTTAGTAGCTGAACTCCTCGATCTAGAAAGTTTTGCTCAAGCAGTGCCGCAGCTTCGGGGTCTTTTTGAGGGAGGACCTGTTGTCGACTCACGATGAGAGTCACTTTGGAACCTAGTGAAGCGAACATGTGGACAAATTCGACACCGGTGACTCCAGAACCGACAACAATCAAGTGGCCTGGAATCTCATCTGGGGGGTAGGCGTCGCGGGTGGTGAGGACTCGTTCTTTGTCGATTGAAGCCCATTCGGGGAGGCGGGGTCGACTCCCAGTGGCAAGAACTATGGCGTCGGCGGTGAGTTCGATTGGACCATCAGCCGTGTCGACACACACTTCGTGATGCCCGAGTAAGCGCCCGGTTCCTCGATGGATAACCACGCCTTGACTGGTCAGCAACTGAGTTACCGATTGCTCGAGACGCTTCTCAATTGCTTGTATCCGGGCCCGAAGATGCTCAGCGTCGACTTCGGTTTCGACCTTAGCCAATCCCATTCCATCAAGCCTTTGAGCGAACGAAAGCGCAGCGCCGGTGGCGATCATTGATTTAGATGGAACACAGTCACGCAAATGGGCTGAACCACCGACAATGTCTCGCTCAATTAGCGTGACATCGGCTCCAAACCTTGCTGCATAAGTAGCGGCATCGTGGCCTGCTGGTCCCCCACCTATGACAACGACTCGCTTGTTCGTCATGCTCAAAGTGTACGGTGCCGCTCTCGGGTCACCCTTTCAGGTCCGGTCTCCTAGACACGTCCTTTAGTTGACTGTGGGTGAGCAAAAGTCATCAAATTCCACAATTTTGATGCGATCGCGGTTGGCGTAAGTCACCTGATTCTTGGGGTCTATCCGTAACTTGTATTCACGGAAGGTCATATCTAAAGCGTCGAAAGTCAAGATCCGACCCCTCAGCGAGTCTCCGAGGTCGAGAAGTAGCTTGATGGTTTCCAACGCTTGGAGACTGCCGATTACACCAGGAAGAACTCCGAGTACTCCGGCTTCGGCACATGATGGGGCAAGTTCGGGTGGCGGTGGCACTGGGACGTAGTCACGGTAGGTGGGACCTTGCGAAGGGTCGAAGACTGTTACTTGGCCTTCGAATCTGAAGATTGAACCATGAACTACTGGAATACCAAGCTTGACCGAGGCGTCGTTCAACAAGTACCGGCTGGGGAAGTTATCCGCTCCGTCGATGACGACATCCCATCCAGCTAAGAGTTCGAGGATATTGTCGGCTCCAAGGCGAGTATCGAAGGTAACCACATCTATGTCGGGGTTCAGCGAGCTAATCGTCTGACGAGCCGATTCGACTTTGCGCTGTCCTACACGCCCGGTGTTGTGAATGACCTGACGTTGCAGGTTGGATTCGTCAACTACATCCATATCGATGATTCCCAGCGTGCCTACACCGGCAGCGGCGAGGTACAGCGCGGCCGGGGACCCTAAACCTCCCGCTCCTAAGACAAGTACCTTTGCCTCCAAAAGTTGCTGTTGGCCTTCTTCTCCCACTTCAGGCAGTAACAGATGCCGTTGGTAACGGTTTCGTTGTTGCGGACCTAGTGTTTGAGGGGTTTCCCAGGGTCGACCTTCGGACTTCCATTTCGTGAAGCCGCCGTCCATCGAAACCACGTTGGTATAGCCGAGATCATTCAATGTTTTCGCAGCGAAGGCTGACCGGGTGCCTGCAGCGCAGTAGGTCACGATTTGGGTATCGCGGTCGGGAATTCGATTTTCGATTTGGCTCTCAAGATGTCCACGTGGAATGTGAGTTGCACCAACGAGAGCGCCTTGTTCGAACTCTTCTGGTTCTCGAACGTCAAGGGTCGTGCCGTCGTTTTGGACGAGTCGTGCCGCTTCTGCTGTATTGACTTCTCGGATCTGCTTCTTTGTTGCAACAAGCAACTCTTGAAAGCTGGCCATCGACTAGCTCCTAGTCAAGGTCGGGTACCAACGACTCACGGACCCAATTCTACAAATTGACCCGTCTATGACTGTTTCCTGTCTTTCGCCTCTTCGTCTTTAGGGTCGTTCGGGAGATTGGATACTCCCCTGACGACGATATCGAGAACTTCGCTAATCGATTCGCGGATCAGTATGTCGGCAAGGTGATCCATTTCGGTGGGTTCGGCGTTAATAATGGCGATCCGTGCTCCTACTCTTTGTGCTGCGGGCACTACTGCCGCGATTGGGTAAACGCCTAATGTTGTGCCGATTGCGATCATCAGATCACAATTCTGCGCGGCGACTTCGGCGCGGAGGAGATCTCGTTGGACTAGGGATTGTCCGAAGGAAATGGTCGCGCTCTTGAGTATTCCGCCACATTCTGGGCAGTCGAGGTCGTCTTCGCCTTGTCGGACCCGATTTAACGCGACCTGCATGTCGTCGCGGTAGTCACACGCCAAACACGCGACTTCTCTTAGCGTTCCGTGCACCTCTACTACTTTCGCTGGAGAGGAACCTGCCGCGTGGTGGAGTCCGTCAACGTTTTGGGTCAGCAGGGCAACTAGTTTGTTTCGCCGCTCTAGCTGCACGAGTGCCTTGTGGCCGTCGTTCGGGTCGGCTGACCAGGCCCGATTGTCAAGACGATCACGCCACGAAGCCTTTCGGACTTCGGGGTCGGAAACAAAGTTTTGGATGTTTGAGGCCTTCTCAGCTTCCGGATTCTTGGTCCAAATGCCGTTAGGTCCCCGAAAGTCTGGGATGCCTGAGTCAGTTGAAATGCCGGCGCCTGTGAGCACTGTGATTCGCTCGCATTCGTCAATCCACCGCGTCAGCTCGCGCACCTTCTCGTCAAGTAAAAGATCGTCGGTCATTCGATGTTTCCATTTTGCTCATGCTCAGTTTGGTTTGCATCATTCTGCGTATCGAATTCAATATCGTTTCTTCGTCACATCTCTCACCAACCAGTCGCAATTTCGAGGAGCGTGCGTACTCCGAAGCCCGTTGCTCCTTTAGCGAACTCTCCTTCTGTTTCGTCGGTGGTTACGGGACCTGCTATGTCGAGGTGTACCCAGGGCGTGTCTCCTACGAACTCTTGTAGAAAAAGACCGGCTACGAGTGTCCCGCCGAACCTGCCAGAACCGATGTTGCGGACGTCGGCCGTTTGCGAGTCGAGTTGTTTTCTGTACTCGGCGGGGAGTGGTAAGTGCCAGACACGTTCGCCTGCTTGACTCGCTGCTGTCTGGACCCTGGAAATCGCCTGCTCATCGTTGCCCATGAGACCCGCGTACTTTTGGCCTAATGCCACTAGACATGCACCTGTCAGGGTGGCCAGATCGATTACTAGGTCGGGCTCGTCTTCTGCGGCCAGAGAGAGACCATCAGCGAGAACCAGTCGACCTTCTGCATCGGTATTCAACACCTCAACGGTTTTCCCGTTTCGTATGTGTAGGACATCTCCCGGTTTTGTTGCGGTAGGGCCAGGCTGATTATCGGTACAACAGCAGGTACCCACCACGGTGATGTCGGGTGAGTGGGCGGCTATGGCTTTCATTGCGCCGATGACGGCGGCAGCACCACCCATATCGATCTTCATTTCTTTCATCCCCTCAAATGTTTTGAGGTTGAGCCCACCCGTGTCGAACGTGATGCCTTTACCAACGAGATGCAGCGTTGCGCGACTTTCGCCTTCTGGGCGCCATGTCAACCGCACGAGACGGGGCTCCTCAGATGATCCTGCGTTGACTCCAAGAATCCCGCCGCAGCGTTCTTCTGTAAGTCGTTCTCGGTCCCAGAGCTCAACTTCTAAGCTCGATGATTCGCCGACTGCTACCGCTTCGTCCGCGAGCTGAGTCGCCGTAAGAGAGCCTCCTGGCCGGTTAACGAGATCTCGAGCGAGCGCGATTGCCGCTGCAGTCGCGCTTGCCCTCGCTAATACGACCTCGCTGTCAACCCCGTCCGGCGCTACTAGCGTCACTCGGTTCAGTCGCGATGTGTCGTCAGCCGTTCCTTTGAGTTCATCGAACCGGTAGGAAGCAAGGAGGAGTCCTTCGATAACCGCCTGCAACCCCACTTCAGCTCCGAGCGCGGGGGCTGCCATCAGGGGAAGCAACGTGGTAACTGACTCGAGCTCTGCGCAGGCCCGCCAAAGAGCCGCCGCTGCTGATCGGACGTCGGCTGCAGTGAGTTCTTCGGTGCCTAATCCAATGGCGACAACTACGGGACTCTCTTCCGGTAGAAGGGCGGCTTGGCCTAGCTTCGCCTCGAATCCGCTTGCCGCAAGAAAGTCGTTGCCGACTCCGAGAGTTTCGAGGTCATCGCCGGTGATCGGGCGATCTCGGGCGGCACTGTCATCGTTGTCTGTAGATGTAACGACGTTGATAGATGAAATTTCCAATGCATTGGGCATGGTTCTCCTCTTAGGCCGGACCGAGTTCAGGGTTGGCGACTCAACAATGAATCGCCTTCTTGCCAACGGGCCAGGGTCCATAGAAGGTCGGAAAGTCGATTCAGATATGGCAACACCTGAGAGTCCCCATCATGCGCGGCGAGACTTTCTCTTTCTGCTCGTCGCACAATTACTCGTGCCCAGTCAAGTCGGGCCGAGAGTTCCGTTTGACCAGGAATGGTGAATTCGGTCGGTGCTTCGAATCGGTCACTGATGTCGTCTATGTGTAGTTCCAAAGCAGCGACCATTTCTTGGGTGACACTGGTTACCCCCGATTCAAGCTTGGATCGGTTTTCGGGGAGAGTCGCAAGTTCGGCCATGGCTACATACAGCTCTCGACACAGGGTTGTAAGCAGCTCGTTTAATTCGGGGTCGCTAACGGCTGCGCGAGCGAAACCGATAGCGGCTTGGGCTTCGTCCACGGCCCCATAGGCCATCGGCAGCACGGAGGCTTTATCCACTCGACCGCCATGGAAAAGACCTGTGGTGCCGTCGTCGCCGGTCTTGGTGTAGATCTTCATTAGGTAGTCAAACTAGTCGGGTCGTGACCCAGACCAAAGACCGACCTCACCTAGGCTCGAGAAGTGACGTTGCGCGGCTATTGGATGCTTACCTCGGATGATCGGCTGTTGCACTTTCACGATGACGTCAGCGAGGTGGATCTTGATCTCGCAGCTCGCCCCGTGTCGATAGCTGTTACTCGCGATGGGCAGGGGTGTCTGGTGCTTGAATCGAATGGCCGTATTCAGGGCTATGGGACGGCCAGAGTGTTGGGGGATTTAACGACGCTGGATCTCGTAGCGCGGCCTGTAGATATTGTGGCCTCGCCGGCAGGTGTCGGGTATTGGGTGATCGACTCAGAAGGCAGCGTATTTAGCTTTGGCAATGCCGCGTTTTTAGAGGGCGTACCCCAGGTGGCTGAACGCTCAGCGCGCGCTGTGAGGATTACTCCAACGTCTAGTGCCGACGGGTACTGGATTGTTGATGTTCGAGGCGGAGTACATACTTTTGGCGCTGCCGCATTTCATGGCGCTTTAGCCGATCAACGGTCAGTTGATGACGTTCGAATCGTTGATTTTGCTCCTGAGGCAAATGGACGCGGTTATTTGTTTCTCGATTGTGACGGTCGCGTTTACACCGCTGGTGAGGTTGATTATTTCGGTTCGCCTGCCGATCTTGGGCGAGTAGATGCGGTGGGATTGATCAACCGGCCTGGTGGTTATTTGGTCATCGATGCCCGGGGAGCTGTTACGGCTTTCGGCGACGTCGCGAATCTGGGGTCGCCGGTTGGTTCTGGCACCACCGTCGTCGCGGTCGGATGAATTAAGCCAGCGGGTGGCCGCGGGGCAACCACACTTGTTTGACTTCGTCTGCGAAGTAGTACTGGGCGTGTCGAGAAAGTCTCGGGTTGTAGTAGGGGTCATCTTGGTCTAATGGATCCCCCCAGCGTTCCGTGAAGAAATCTTCGTCCTCTGCGGGATGCAAAGCGCCTCGTAGAGCTGATTCTTGATGGTGTAGCACTGCGTGCGGTTGATACACGAGGTCATAGCCCAGTTGATGAATGCGTACCGTCAGGTCGACATCATTGAATGCGACGCGCAACCGTTCCTCGAAGCCGCCAACTTCCCAAAAAACGTCTGGGCGGACCATCAAACACGCGGCCGTAAGCGCCCACGAATTACGCACAATGTTGCCGATGCTGAAGTACCCACGAGAGTTCGTGTTAACGGCAACTCCCCCAACTCCAACCGTTATTCCTTCGTGTTGGACGCGTCCGTCAGGAAACCTGAGGCGCGCGCCGACAGCACCGACCCGTCGTTGCTGCGCGTGACCGATCATCGCGTCAATCCAGCCCGGGGTGGTGATCGTGATGTCGCAGTTGAGGAACAATAGAAGGTCGCAATCTATTTGTTCCGCCGCCAAGTTCATCATCCTGGCGTACGAGAACTGGTGCGGATAATCGATGACGGGGCCATCATGTTCATCCATCCATTCGAGCGTGTCGGCATCGGTGCTTTCGTTGTTGATAACCATCACCTCGACTTCGGACCACGAAGTGGCCTCTGCGATGCCACTAACACATTGGGAGATAAGTTCATATCGGTCCCTAGTGGGAATGATGATTCCGACACGCGGCCGGCCCACCACTGGATAGGTGACGTTGTAGGTACCAGGATCGATTCCTTCTTCTACGTCGCCGTCTAGTCCTCTTCTGTCAAGTGCGGCTGCGAGTGCTCGCTGTCCGGCGGCCCAGGCATCTGATTTTTCTTCTACTCCGCCTGAGGTTGACCCTGGCAAGACTCGCCAGTGGTAAAGGTTTCGGGGTATGTGAACAATCCGGTCAGTGTTTTCGGTGACGCGAAGCGCAAGGTCATAGTCTTGAGCGCCGTCGAAACCTGGCCGCCAACCACCGATCCTGGTCACCAAATCGCTGCTGAACACCGCGAAGTGGCAGACGTAGTTGTATGACAGGTGTAAATCTGGTGACCAACTCGATTTCGCATAACTGTGGTCGTAGGACCCGTCGGCAAAGAGTTTGTCTTCATCTGAATAGATGAATTCCACTTCTGGGAACTCGTTGATGGCTCGCACCACTTCGGTGAGCGCGTCGGGACGCAGGAGATCATCGTGGTCTAGAAGAGCTACGTATTCTCCTTCTGAAACATCAAAAGCGGTGTTTGAGGCTTCTGCGATTCCCCCGTTTTCGTTTCGTTCGAGGAACAGGATTCGCGAATCACTTGCTGCGAATTGTCGACATAGGTTTCTGACGGCGTCATCGTCGGAGTAGTCGTCAACAAGGCAGAGTTGCCAGCGTTCGTATGTTTGTGTGCGGACCGATGTGATGGTTTCTTCGAGAACATCTAGCGGGGTGTTGTAGACGGGTGTGAGAATCGAGATGAGCGGGCGGTTCTCTAACTGCGTTCCCGGGTCAGGGTCAGGGTCTGTTAGAGCTTCGACGCGTGACCGTCGGTACTGTTTGAGGTCCATGCGGTGGCGCCGACCGGGGTCGGGGGATGACAACCATTCGCTTATTTCCGGTGCTTCGGCTGGTGAGGTGACGTTGAGCGCGTTGAGTGCCTCGTGGAGCCCGGTGGGTTCGGCGGACGGGCGCGGCGGGACTCGTCGCCGTGTGGCGGCGCGTAGGATCGCGGAGCCGATGTCGGATCGGTGAACGATTTCTAGGTCCCATTGGTTTGGGTCATCGACGTGGAGTGCGGCTTGCGGTGTCGCCACGATCGGGATGCCTACCGCTCGAGCGGCTAACAGTTGGGTCCAAGCCGTGGGTCCAATGTTGCGCGGTGAGACAATCATGGATGCTTGCTGGAGCGCGTCAAGAAGAGGGCCTTCTCGTTCGACGATATCGATGTCGTGACTGAGGTGGTGCCATGCAGTGAAGTCGCGTTCTGTGACGACCAGCGGTCGTTCAATGCTTGGGTCAAGAAACGGCGCGATGTGGTCAGTGAAGTATCGAAGGGACGCTAAATCAGGCTCACCGAATTCGCGATGGGGTGAGGCCAGAAGAAGGGGCCTGGTTCCCGCTGAGGCGGGGAATCGTATTTGTGGCGGTCGAACAACGTGGATCGTCGCATTGATGTCAAGTGCCTCAACTTGGTTTCTTTCTGAGTTTGAGCACACCCAAACGTCATCAACTCGAGAGAGTAATTCTCGATCACGCTGCCGGCGGAGACTTGCGACGGTGTCGCGTCCAGCGAGTTCAGAATCGGCGACGAGGTTATCGGGGAGGTCAAGCCGCTGCAGCGATAGCAGACATGAGCCATCGACGATGATCCGAGCGTCGGGTTGGTGAGCCCGAGAGAGCGATGCTGCTCGCGTGGCCGATCCACCCCCACACAGAACGACAATGTCGCTGGTATGGGTTTTCCACCATTGGTTGGTGTCGAGCCCAGTGACTTCCACTGATAGCTCACCAATGTTTTTCGGGCCGTCCGAGGGGCCGTAAAGAACAAGGTTGGTCTCCGCGTCACTGTTGGCAAACCCTTTGCAAATCTGTTCTGTTCTCCATGCTGTGGGGTCCGATCCGGGTCTTGGAACCGCGTCGAGGAACACCCTGACGTGTCTGTCGACGTGAGGCTTCATCAGTGGCCGAATTGGCGGCGGAGCCAGCGAAGAACAGCTAAGAGGTCTCGTTCGATTTGTGCCATCACGCTGGGCCAGTCAACGCTTCGTTGTAGACGGGCCGGTCCTTGGTCTTGCTGGGCCATGCCCATTTCCAGTTCGTTGAGTTGATGGTGTTGACGTTGGAGCTCAGTTCGGCTGGTTGTTGCGTCGGCCAAGGCGGTGTCTCGTTCTTCTTCTAACTGTTTTATTTGTTGCCGCAGCTGGTCGATGTTGCGTTGCGAGCGATGCCGTTGTCGGATCCAATGACCTGCTTGTTGTTGCTGCAGGGTGATGAGTTGCTGGTTGCGTTCAATTTCTTGTTCGACGGATCGGTTCGAAATAGGTCTACCTAGACGAAGAAGTGCCGTTTGTTCCACCACCTCGGCTAATCGAGCAATTTTCTCTTCGATGGAAAGTCCGGGGTGTTCGTCTGGCAACGCTGATCCAGCACGCCACAGCTCGCGTTGCACATACTGGTCATCCACATTGGCGTCGAGTAGCACGCTGCGGCCATGAAGCACCCTCGCCAGGTGGTGGAGGGCGGGATCACTTGTGAGCACGACGGCTGACCGTTGGACGACCGCGCCGAATTGTTCTGGATCAAGGTCGGTGCCGATGTCAGTAGCGTTTCGTTCGTAGCGGGCAAGTTGTGTCGCGAAGTGCGCCTGCTCGTTCGATGAGCCGAGAAGCGAAATGGGTAGTGCTCTGGACTGGGCGTGTCGCGCTACCTCGGCAGCGATCACCATCGAAGAATCGGTTGCGGCATCTACAAGGATTGATTCGGCGAGACTCGGAGCCGGATGTGTTTCTTGCACCCGGCTCGGTGTGAGGTACCGGGGAAGCAGCGCTACGGCATCGTCCATCGTCATTCCTGCAGATGAGGGATTCACATAAAAATCGTGCGGTTCGGCGGAGCCAACGAAGCCGACGACGACATCTAGTTCGTTTCCTAGTTCCTCAAAGTTTTCGGGCACTTGATTGATGATGGCGGAGGTGTCAGAAGCCCAAGGAGTGTCTTCTCGTTCTTCGACAAGCAAATGGAGATCGGTGGGTGCGTTGCGCCACGCGAGTTCCGCTGCGAGGGCTCGCGCTGCGAGCCAACCGACTGGGTGTCGTTCTTTGGTGGGAAGAATCACTCCCAGGTGTAGAACGTCGCGCCCGTGCGAAGAGCTACCGGCCGGAGCGTTTGTGTTTGAGCGAGCGGTTGTTGGTGATTTGATCGAACCCATCGATGCAGCTCCAACCATCTGTTGATAGTCCGTCTTTGCGATCTTGGGTCATTGTACGCGGGGACTTTGCTCGAAAGGTCGCGCGTGGTTATTAACGGTTCGGATGTCCTGGGGCTCCCTTTTCATGGGGAACCGGTGGTTGCCATTTTCCTCGTAGGTCTGTCATTCCCTCTCGTTCAGGAGAGGAACCTGGAACGATTCGTAGCGAATGGGAACGTTCCCACGCGTCATGAACGTGCATTCGATCTTGGTCCGTAATCGAGGTGGATAGGAGGTAGTCGCCTGGGAGAAGTGCAAGTTCTTCCATGATGAAGTCGACGTAGCCGCGTCCTGGGCCAACGGTGCCTGTTCGAACGTGTTGTAGGGCACTATTGGGTGACGCCAGGTGGACGCCCGTAGCGTGGTGGAGTTTCATTGCAAAGACGGGGTCGGGTACTGCGCTTTCGGCCTCGTACCACAGTCGAATGATGAGGGCGTTTCCTGATGTTGGCAAGGGATTAGCGAGCCATTGTTGGTCTAGATAGTCGACGTGAAAGATTCGTATGTCTCCGCTCCCTCGACGAACTTCTATTTCGGTGAGCGAAGTGTCCGTGTGTATCTGGTCGTCATCTGCGTCTCTGAGTTGTTCGGCTTCGGCGGCGTTGACGGCGTCAAGGTAGGCCCAACATACTTCTGTTGCTTCTCCTGCCGCCATCAAATTACCGCTGTCTAGCCAGCCGACTTCGTCACACAATCCCTCGACGAGTGGCAATGAGTGAGATACGAGAACGATGGTGGTTCCCGCTCGACGAAGCTCATATAGATGTTCGAGGCATTTTCTTTGGAAGGCCTCATCCCCCACCGCGATTACTTCGTCGATGAGAAGAACTTCAGGTGCAACGTGCACCGCGACAGCGAAGCCAAGTCGTACGTACATTCCGCTGGACAAGATCTTGACCGGCGCGTCGATGAAGTCGCCGATGTCACTGAATTCAATGATTTCGTCAACCGCTAGGTTCATTTCCTTTCGGGTTAAGCCAAGGATTGCCCCGTTGAGGTAAATGTTTTCCCTGCCGCTCAATTCGGGGTGGAATCCCGAACCGAGTTCGAGAAGTGCCGACACTCGACCATCAACTGCAAGATGTCCGGTGGTGGGTTCGTGTATCCCAGCCATGAGTTTGAGAAGTGTCGTTTTGCCGGATCCGTTGTGTCCGATCAGACCGAAGAATGAACCCCGATCAATGTCGAGGGACACGTCTTTTAGCGCCCAGAACTCTCGAGTCGAGCGGTTTCTTTCCCTTCGTACGACCGCTTCCTTCAGCGAGTTAGGGCGGTCGCGGTGAATGCTGTAGCGCTTGGAGAGGTTGCGCGCGGAGATGATTCCGTTCACATGTCCTCGCTCAGTCGCATCGAACGCCGTGCAAAGAATCGCCACCCCAGAGCAAAAGTGGCTGTGGAATAGATGACAAGCGCCAGCCATCGGCTCGCGCTCGGCCATTCAACCAAATACGCCGAGTCTCGGGCGGCGGCAACAAACTGGTTGATTGGATTCCACTCCACGATTTTTCGTATGGGTAGACCCCAGTGGTGCTGCGGAATGATGTCGATCGGATAGACGATGGGTACGAGAAAGAAGACGGCGTTGATGACAATTCCAACGAGGTATTGCACGTCCCGGTAATGAGTATTCAATACGCACACGAAAAATCCGACTCCGAGGCCGAATAACCCTGCTAGCGCCAGCACGATCGGCAGTAACAGCGTCGGTAAACCTACGTTGCCTAACAAAACCATGACCAACAGGAGTACTCCGGCTTCAATGGCCGATTGGACTGAGAGAGCGACGGCGCTGCCGAAAATTGCTGTTTCCGGCGGAAAGAAGACTTTGCGGCGAAGGTCGCCGACGGAACTGAGCCATCCCATGGAGCCGTTGACCATGCCGGCGAAAAGCAACCAGATCACTAGACCGGTGAACAAGAAAAGGGCAAAGTTCTCGGTGCCGTTTCCTGCCGGCGGAGGCGAAGCTCGAAAGAAGACTGAGAATACGAGGCTGTACACCAGGATGGTGGATAGGGGGCTCAGCAATGACCAAGTCCAGCCCAACAGGCTCCGTTTGTACCTTGCTTTGAGTTCCCTTCGCGCGAAATTTCCTACCAAGGGGGCGTATCTGTACGCAGAGGCCATGGCGTTGGCGGGTGTCACAGGTTTCATGTCTTTTTGGGCCGCCACCAGTTTTCGTTGTCGCGGTACCAGTGGACAGTTGCTTCGAGCCCTGACCGGAGGTCAATTGTTGGTTTCCAGCCAAGTGCGAGCACCAAGCTCGAGTCCACGGAGTATCGGAAGTCATGTCCTGGTCGGTCGGCGACGCGCTCTATTGCAGAGTCGTCGCGATCGCAGAGTTCGATGAGTATCTCTGTTAGTTCTAGATTCGACCGCTCGTTTCCAGCTCCGATGTTGTAGATCTGGCCGATCTTTCCCGCACGGAGAACGGCATCGATCGCGGCACAGTTGTCGTCAACGTGGATCCAATCTCGAACGTTGGCGCCGTCACCGTAGAGAGGGACCGTCATTCCGTCGAGCAGGTTAGTGATGAAGAGGGGTATCAGCTTTTCGGGGAACTGAAACGGCCCATAGTTGTTTGATGAGCGCGTGACAATGACCGGTAACTCATAGGTGTTGTGATGCGCGAGGGCGATCAAGTCAGAACCAGCTTTTGACGCGGAATACGGACTGCTTGGCTCAAGGCGATCTTCTTCAGAGAATGATCCCTGAGCGAGAGAGCCGTAGGTTTCGTCGGTGGAGATATGGACAAACCGAGATACTTCGAGCTGGTTGGCGACGTCACACAAGACGTTGGTACCAAGACAGTTAGTGATTATGAACCGATCAGAGCCGTGAATAGAACGGTCCACGTGGCTCTCCGCCGCAAAGTGGACGACGGCATCGTGACCGTTCATGGCTGAGGTCAAGAGGTCGCGGTCGCAGATGTCACCTTCGACGAACCGGACGCGAGGGCTTTTCGCGAAATCGTCCATTGTGTCCTTGCTACCTGCGTAGGTAAGTGAGTCGATCACGGTGATCTCGTCGTCGGTGTTGGCTATGAGATACCTCACAAAGTTCGAGCCGATAAATCCAGCGCCGCCAGTTACAAGGGTTTTCATTGTGCGATCAGTTCCGTAACCCGTAGCGGGGTCGAAGGGCTTCGTCGATGTCGTTCCGGAGGGGATTTGTTTGATCACGAGTGGAGAGGACGGGATCCTTCAAGCCCCAGTCGGCTCCGATTTCTGGATCATTCCAAGCCACTCCCAGTTCGTCGGCCGGGTTGTAGTAGTTGTCGACTAAGTAGGTGATGGTGGCGTCGGTCAGAGTTGAGAAGCCGTGAGCGACCCCGGGCGGTATGTAGATACCGCGATGTTGGTTTCCATCTAAATCTGTGTGCTGAGTGGCGCCTTCGGTGGGTGATCCAAAACGGAGATCATGTAGGACGATACGGACGACGCCGAATGGTATGTACCAGTAATCGGCTTGGTGGAGGTGATAGTGCAAACCGACGATGCAGCCGCTTTGTCGGTCTCCCCTGTTGGCCTGGATCATTTCCCGTGAGCCGTTGGGTATCCATTCGCGACGGTACGTCTCAACGAAGAATCCGCGTTCGTCGCCGTGCACCTCAGGTGTTACGACGTACACGCCTTCGATATTTTCGGAGGGAACGACCTGAGCCATACAAACCTAGGGTATTGCGTACTCGGGGCTGCGGGTCAGCGCGCGTCAAGCCGCAGGTGTTCTACGTCGGCGACCGACACAGTTTGAAGGTCGCCGCGGTCGGTTTGGACGACGAGTTGACCGTTTTCAGTTAGGTCAACC
>ENA-UPTF01000900-UPTF01000900.1-marine-metagenome-genome-assembly--contig:-NODE-900-length-19791-cov-3.213351_pt1 | contig 19791 bp, 16 predicted proteins | sample MGYA00238166_ERZ767019 | MGnify/ENA primary metagenome ERZ767019 (study PRJEB28930, sample SAMN06266391) | marine metagenome | isolation source: Sea water from 250 m depth | place: Atlantic Ocean | study... | reverse complement strand
AAGGATCATCATCTGAAGTGGTAACAAAGCCCAGATAAGTTCGCGTAAAACCACCAGAACTACTGGGGTCGTCAAAGTTATCCCGCTTGATTTGACCGAAGGCATTGGCCTGCCAATTTTCAGGAGATTGGTTCTCTACAATAAAACTAACGTCGACTAAATAGCTATCCCGAGCAAAGGTATAACGTTTAATTACTCGAACACCAGGTCCTGTATCTTGTGCAATCAAATCTACCACTAAGGTATTTTCGTTATCTGCTAATCGATAATTTGTAGCCGCAGTTCGATAGGCTGCCCTGCCAGCACTGTCGATTCCATTCGTACCGATAAGACCACTCTGCGCCACATAGCTTCTGTCTTGGTTGGATTCTAAAATTACAAAGGGGTCATCTGTAACATCTAATTGCTTCAAGTACTGAGGCAATGCTAACTGAATAATATCGCCTCCGTTGAGATCGATTTTTAATTCCAAAGTATCGGTTTCGATTTCTATTAAACGAGAAGTTCCAACAATTGGGCTGGTAGATACAGTCGACTGGGCTGGTTCATTAAGGGTTGCACTCGGTGCCGTAGTTGGAACTTCTGTTGGGACATCACTGACCGGCGCAGTTTGTGTTTCTGGAATTTGTAAGGTGGTGGGTTGTTGGGCGCCTCCACCCACCAATGGGGGATAGTCTTCCTGCCAGGCCAACAACATTAAATAGGTAATAACAGCCAGGGATGTGTATAAGAAAAATTTCGTGAGATCCATTATGCAGAGTTCCTATAAAAGACTCGTCACTTCTTCTGCTTCGGGAACTGGATCGTATCCACCCTCATGCCAAGGATGACAACTGCAAATTCGTTTTGCCCCCAACATAGACCCTTTAAAACTGCCGTGCTGTTCTATGGCTTCTTTGGTGTATTGGGAGCAAGTCGGATGGAATCGACATTGATTGCCGATGAGAAAACTCAAGGTGAGCTGATAAAGAGTAATTAACCGGATTAGTAGTGATTTGATCATTGGCTTGGTTTCCTAGTTAACTTGCTTAACTTGTGCCTAACAGTTTTTTTTCAAGGTCACACCACAGTGAATTCAAACTAACCACTACCTGTGGGTTACGCAGTTTATCAACATCTTTGCGAGCCAGCACAACAACGTCCAATGGCTCTATTCTGTGACGGGCCTTGCGAAAAGACTCTCGAATTTGACGCTTGATCCTATTGCGTTGGACTGCCTTTGCCACATTTTTTTTTGCTATCACCATGCCCAATCGCTTAGCGCCACCTTCATTAGAAACAGCGAGTATTAAGAAGTGACGGCAGGAAACTTTGTATTGAGCATTATCAAATACAGCCTTGTAGTCGGCGGCATTCAGTAGCCGAGAATCTTTATGAAAGCCAAACTCAGCCAATTGTGTTCTCTTTTCAAAAGGGAGAAAAGTGAATTAAGCAGAGAGCTTAGCGCGTCCCTTTGCGCGCCTTCGTTTCAGAACAAGGCGCCCACCCTTGGTCGCCATACGTGCACGAAAACCATGAGTGCGAGCACGCTTCAAGACGCTGGGTTGAAAAGTTCTTTTCATAACTGAAATTCCAGAATTGCTATCGTGAACCGAGCTGGTCCAAAAGAGGGCGAATTCTATTGGTTTTGTGGCAAAGTTTCAATGTAATCCAGGCGGGGAACAGACCTAAGGCCTCTTAATTCGATACCAAAATTTTGTTGCGAAATTTAAGAACGCTAAGCGCCAAGATTTAATCAAAGCTTAGCCACAAGTTATCCACAATGTTTTTATCAACAGCCTTGGGTTTGAAGCTGTTTTTTGTTGCACTTTTCGACTCGGTATTTATTAGCAAAAAGCCCACAACATATTGAAATACAACAGAAAAAATTAAGCTCAAAAAACCATTTTTGAGCCTTTCCAACAGTGGATAACTCATTACTCAATCGCTAGAATTACTGCTTCAAATAGAAAGTAAAACCTGTGGGTAGTGACAGTGGTAGTGGCAAGTTGGCAGCATTGTATTGATTGTTTAAAAACAGAACTCACCTCACAACAATTTAACACTTGGATTAGGCCTTTAAAGGCAGAGATCAAAGACGACATTCTTTGCATAGCTGCGCCCAATCGTTTCATCTTGGATTGGGTTAAAAATAAATTTTTAGATCGAATCGAAGAGTTAGTGAGTGAGGCTAGCGGCCTTTCAGCGCGTATCGATTTAATCGTTTATGCCAGAAGCGAACAAGAAAGCGAAAACATAGAGAGCAATTCTAATGCAGGAACCGCTTTGGTTAATAACGAGAAGCGGGCGGTTGTAACCCCCGCATCCTTTAAATCCGAAGCGAAAAGCCCAGAAGAACAGCCTTCCCTACTGGATCCAATTTTGCCTAAAGGAAAGGCAGAACGTCGAAACATGGATATCGTAATCGAGGGCAAATTGAGCCACCGGGGAGCACTGAATCCAGAAAATAATTTCGATAATTTCATAGTAGGCAAATCCAATCAGCTGGCTCGGGCCGCGGCAATACAGGTCGCAGAGAATCCTGGGTATGCCTATAACCCCCTATTTATCTACGGCGGTGTTGGGTTAGGAAAGACTCACTTAATGCATGCTATTGGCAACTATTTAGTGGCCAAAAAGCCCGATGCAAAGGTCGTATATCTGCATTCAGAAACATTTGTGGCAACCATGGTTTCAGCGCTGCAACTGAACGCTATTAGTGAATTTAAGCGCTTTTATCGTTCGGTAGACGCTCTGCTAATTGATGATATTCAGTTTTTCGCTGGCAAAGAGCGTTCTCAGGAAGAGTTCTTTCACACATTCAATGCGCTATTAGAAGGTGGACACCAAATAATTCTTACCTGTGACAGGTTCCATAAGGAGATCAACGGCCTGGAGGAAAGGCTTAAATCTCGTTTTGGTTGGGGGCTGACGGTCGCGGTTGAGCCGCCGGAACTGGAAACCCGGGCGGCAATTCTGATTAATAAGGCCGAGCTTTGTAACGTGGAATTGCCCTATGATGCGGCGCTATTTATAGCCCAGCGGCTGCGGTCGAATGTGCGAGAATTAGAAGGAGCCTTGAAGCGGGTAATTGCTCACGCCAACTTCAAAGGTGAAAAAATCGACCTCGAGCTGATTAAAGAAGCACTAAGAGACTTGTTTGCATTGCAGGACAAGCTAGTAACTATAGACAACATTCAGCGTTCGGTTGCTGAGTATTACAAAATCAAGATGGCTGACATGTTGTCGAAGCGACGCAATAGATCCGTGGCCAGACCAAGACAAGTTGCTATGACTCTATCGAAGGAGCTAACCAACCATAGCCTGCCGGAAATCGGTGATGCCTTCGGAGGTAGAGACCACACCACCGTGCTTCACGCGTGTAAGCAGATTAATAAGCTGCGCCATAGCTCCACTGACATCCAGGAAGATTACAATAATCTCTTGCGCTCACTCTCGAGTTAGCAACATATTGATAACCAAAGGAATTATTTAGTAGATGCAATTTTCAATTTCTCGCGAAGCACTGCTTAAGCCGTTACAGATGGTCAGCGGTGTGGTCGAGCGTCGCCAAACTCTTCCGGTACTATCTAATGTATTGTTGGTTTTGAGAGGGAGTGAGCTATCACTCACCGGCACCGATTTGGAAGTGGAGTTGATAGGCAGAGCGCAAACAGAGGGATCTTCAAAGGACGGGGAAATCACAGTCCCCGGAAGAAAGCTCTTAGATATCTGTAAATCCTTGGCCGATGATTCCAGCTTGGAAATCTCAGTAGCCGACAACAAGCTGAAACTCAAGTGCGGGAGAAGTCGGTTTACACTTACTACGCTTCCTGCCACCGACTTCCCTAGCGTTGACGAAGAACCAGATGCATATTCTATCACCATCACTCAAGCGAAATTGCGCGAGCTGCTCGATGCCACCAGCTTCGCGATGGCTCAGCAAGATGTGCGTTATTACCTCAATGGCATGTTGTTTGAAGTAGGAACAGATTTTCTTCGTGTAGTGGCTACCGATGGCCATCGCCTAGCGATGGAAACTTTAAACCTGGCTTCAACTGTTCAGGAAACCCAGCAGCTCATATTGCCCAGAAAGGGCATCATGGAATTGGCTCGCTTGCTCTCGGACGAAGGTGGAGACATCGAGCTTACTTTTGGCCAGAACCATATTCGTGCCGCTATTACAGAATTCACATTCACGTCGAAACTGGTCGATGGAAAATTCCCAGACTACAACCGCGTTCTGCCAAAAGGTGGAGATCGAATCTTGATTGGTGACTGTCAGGAACTCCGCCAGGCTTTTTCGCGGGCATCAATTCTGTCTAATGAAAAGTATCGTGGAGTCCGGGTAATTCTATCTAGTGGAGAAATGCGGATTCTCGCAAACAATCCAGAGCAGGAAGAAGCAGAAGAAGTTGTATCCGTTGATTATGATGCAGAAGGCTTGGAAATTGGCTTCAATGTGAGCTATCTCATCGATGTTTTATCTACGTTGAGTAGTGAAAAGGTGAAAATCACGCTCTCAGACCCCAATAGCAGCGCATTGTTAGAGGCTGATGAAGGATCAGACGCTCTGTATGTCGTTATGCCAATGCGCTTGTAAAAATACCGTGCGAGCAGTTTTGGAACCGTGAGCGCCCTTAGTCTGTTCAGAATTGGATCCGTTAGGAACATCCTGGTAGCAGAACTAGAACCCCACCCCAAATTGAATCTAATTCACGGAGAAAACGGCAGCGGGAAAACCAGCATTCTCGAGGCTTTGCATTTATTGAGTTCTGGAAGGTCTTTCCGGACGTCAAAAACAATTTCATTGATTAATCACGAGGCAACTGAGTTATCCATCTATGCACAAGATTCAGCTGGCAGAAGAATTGGCCTGGCAAAGCCTAGGCGTCAAAATCCGCAATTGAAACTCGACATGGAATCTCAAAAAAACTGGGATGCTGTTGCGAGGCTGCTGCCGGTTCAGGTTTTGGATGCCAGTTCGTTCTTATTACTTGAAGGCGGCCCTAAGTCGCGGCGTCGCTTTTTGGATTGAGGAGTGTTTCACGTGGAACATAGCTTCCTAAATCACTGGCGAGTTACTCGCAAATGCATTGCCAATCGCAACCAACTGCTAAAGGCGCAAAGACTGGATGAGCAGCAACTTCAGGCCTGGGATGTGGAATTGTGCCAGGCTGCTGCAGCCGTGCATTTAGCGAGAAAGCGCTATTTTGATAATTTCCTTCCTGCTTTCAATGAAATCTATCAGTCCTTAGCGGCAGAAAATGCTATTGAGGCCCTTTCCTTAGAGTACAATCGCGGTTGGGATTCTAAAATTGAGCTCGCAGAAGTATTGCAATCCGCTCGCCACCAGGATCTCAAATACGGGGCAACTCAAAATGGTCCCCATCGGGCAGATGTCGTTGTAAAGGTTGGCCAGTCTCCGGCGATAGATGTGCTATCACGGGGACAACAGAAAGTCTTGGTCAGCGCACTCAAGATTGCCCAAGGTAGTCTATATGCCAACGCCATCCAGGATCGATGTATTTACCTTGTGGATGACCTACCGGCGGAATTAGACAAGGAAAATAGAGCAAAAATCCTGGAAAATTTGTTAGCTCTCGACAGCCAGTTGTTCGTTACCTGTGTAGAGCTAAATTCCGTCAAAGACAGCCTTCAAAACCCCCTCGCAATGAGCACGTTCCACGTGGAACGTGGTACAATAACGGCTTGATTTTTAATTAATTTATTCGATTTTTTATCAGATAAATTAACGGTAAAGAAATGCTTGTTTTGCCCGGAGATTTTGCATGACTGAAGAGTCTCAAACTGACTACAATTCGGACAGTATTAAGGTACTAAAAGGGCTTGATGCAGTAAGAAAACGCCCAGGAATGTACATTGGTGATACGGACGATGGAACTGGCCTCCATCATATGGTGTTTGAGCTTGTTGATAACTCAATTGACGAAGCACTGGCCGGATTCTGCGACGAGATCGAAGTCACCATTCATGTCGGCGAAACAATCACCGTATCGGACAATGGCCGCGGCATTCCCACGGAAATGCACAAGGAAGGAGTGTCTGCTGCTGAGGTCATCATGACCGTGCTCCACGCAGGAGGCAAATTTGACGACAATAGCTATAAAGTTTCCGGCGGCCTCCATGGTGTTGGAGTGTCCGTGGTTAATGCATTATCAGAAGAGTTAAAACTCACTATTCGCAGAGACGGCGCGGTACATGAGCAGTATTACGGGCATGGTGTTCCAAAGGCGCCTTTAGCGGTAGTTGGGGAGACTAAAAGCACCGGCACAGAGTGCCATTTCAAGCCATCTGCAGACACATTCACCAATGTGGAATTCCACTACGACATTCTGGCGAAAAAGCTTCGTGAGTTAGCGTTTCTTAACGCGGGGGTTGCCATAAAGCTCGCCGATGAGCGCTCGGGCAAGGAAGACCTCTATAAATATGAAGGAGGGCTGCGGGCATTCGTAGATTACCTAAATACAAACAAGAATACGGTCAATAAGCTATTTCACTTCGTTGCAGAGCGCGAAGAAGACGGCATTACCGTAGAAGTAGCATTGCAGTGGAATGATTCTTATCAAGAAAACATCTTTCCCTATACCAACAATATTCCCCAAAGTGACGGCGGAACGCACCTTGCTGGCTTTCGCGGAGCTCTAACTAGAGTGCTCAAAAGCTATATTGACAAGGAGTTGGCAAATAAAAAAGGGAAAGAAGTTGTCACAACAGGCGATGATGCCCGTGAAGGTCTAACGGCTATCATCTCTGTGAAGGTTCCAGACCCTAAATTCTCATCTCAAACTAAGGCAAAACTGGTTTCATCAGAAGTAAAAGGGGTGGTCGAGCAAGAAATGGGTGGCCATTTCAATGATTTTCTGATGGAAAACCCACAAGATGCGAAACTTATTGTAAATAAGATGATTGATGCTGCTCGAGCACGGGAAGCTGCGCGCAAAGCACGTGAAATGACCCGCCGTAAGGGGGCTCTGGATATTGCAGGTCTACCTGGAAAGCTGGCGGATTGCCAGGAAAAAGACCCAGCACTCTCTGAAATTTATATCGTGGAGGGTGATTCGGCAGGCGGATCTGCCAAACAAGGCCGAAACCGCAAAAACCAAGCAGTTTTACCTCTTAAAGGTAAAATTTTAAACGTAGAGAAAGCAAGATTTGACAAGATGTTAAGTTCTGTTGAGGTGGGAACCTTAATTAAGGCGTTGGGTTGTGGCATTGGCAATGAAGATTTCGAGCCAGAAAAGCTGCGTTACCACAGTATTATAATCATGACTGATGCCGACGTTGACGGCTCTCACATTCGTACTTTATTGCTAACCTTTTTCTTCCGGCAAATGCGCGAATTGGTAGAGCGTGGCCATATTTATATTGCACAGCCTCCTCTCTACAAGATTCGCAAAGGTAAGCAGGAACAATATCTAAAAGATGATACCGAGCTCGCAAATTATCAAACGCAAATTGCATTGGAAGGAGCAAGTTTGCATGTAAATAAAGAGGCGCCTGGAATTGCGGACGACTCTTTAGAGTCACTGGTAAAACAATTTAATGAATCCTACGCAATCATCAGCCGATTGGCGCGCCTTTATCCAACTGAGGTGTTAGAGGCTATGATTTTTACTAAGTCTCTCGCCGAGACAGATTTGAAATCCAAAGAAAAAGTGGAAGCCTGGTTGAGCGAACTTACCACGAGTCTTCAAACTCAACATCCAGGAGTAAGTGCGAACTACACTTTACAGGCATCCGAAGACCCAGAACGACATACATTTTTACCGCAAGCAACCTTGAATCTCCACGGGCTGGAAAAAGTGTATTCCTTTAGCGCGGATTTCTTTCATTCAGGGGAATACAAGGCGCTAGCAGAATTAGGCGATACCTTGGATGGCTTAGTTGAAGAAGGCGCCTATGTGAAACGCGGAGATCGCAGCCACGAAATTTTCAGTTTCGCAGAAGCCATTGAATGGCTAATGAACGATGCAATGAAAGGCCATTACTTGCAGCGCTATAAGGGATTGGGAGAAATGAATCCTGATCAACTCTGGGAAACTACAATGAACCCAGAAACTAGACGCATGTTGCAAGTGACTATCGAAGACTCCATCGGTGCCGATCAAGTTTTTAATACTCTGATGGGAGACCAGGTAGATCCCCGTCGAGAATTTATTGAAGACAATGCGCTGGCAGCAGAAAACTTGGATATCTAAGTTCGACTTTCCTGGTAACTATTTCGAATCCAATTTTCTGCTTCATCGGTTAAGTCACTGGCACTGCGGCCCCTAGTGCCGATTGCCTCTCCAATTGTTACCCGAATAAATCCCGGCCGCTTAATGAATTCCCGTGGTGGCCAACAATCGCCTGCATTGTGAGAGATAGGAACGATAGGGACTCCGGCAGCGATAGCTAACTTTGCGCCGCCCCGTGAAAATCGCTTAATCAACCCTGCTGGAGATCGTGACCCCTCAGGAAAAACAATTACCGATTTTCCGTGTTTGATTCGATCGACACCCTGAGTTAATAGAGACTTAACCGCCTCTCTCGGTTTACTCCTATCGATTGCAATCGGATCCTGCAACCACATCGACCAACCCCAAAATGGAATCCGTAATAGTTCTTTTTTTAAAATAAACGAATTTGGAAAGATCAATCCATAGAAAAGTATAGTTTCCCAACTGCTTTGATGGTTGGCGAGAAAAACCGCTGTCTCTTCAGGCAAATTCTCAGACCCGACCACTTCGTAACGTACGCCACAAGTAAATCGGAGCCAATTAAGAACACTGTTACACCAAAGCGAAGCAAACTTATGTCTAAATGATGTTGTAGTTATAGGAAAAATAGCGATGAACAAAGCTGACATAACAAACGTCAATGGGACTAAGCCGAGGTAAAAAAGAAAAGAGCAGAGGATCAATAACAAGATCTAAGATTCCTCGGTCAATATATCTACAACGGCCTGCTGTAAATCATCATATATAGAAACATGCGATAAATTGGTACCGTCAATTTGTTGCTCTGTTGCGCTACCATTACCCGTGCGAACTAGTATCGGGCGCATACCGTGCGCCGTTGCTGCTTGTAAGTCCTTAAGGCTATCACCAACAAATGGACTTCCGTCCAAGGAAACGCCTAGTTCGTTTTCAGCTTGTATTAGCATTCCCGTATTCGGTTTTCTGCATTCACATTCATCATCTGCGGAATGAGGGCAATAAAAAATACCAGAAACAAAACCACCTTCTTCTTCGACCATAGAACAAAGTTTATGATGCATCTTGGCTAGTTCAAATTCATCAAACAAACCGCGAGCAAGGCCAGATTGATTTGTGGCTATAAGGACGTAGAACCCTGCTTGATGTAATGAGGATATTGCCTCGAGGCTACCGGGTATTGGAATCCACTCCTCGTGCGACTTTATATAGTTAGGTGAATCTTTATTAATGACACCGTCTCTATCAAGAACAATTGTTTTTGTAGATTCCTGTGTCTGGCTCATAGCTAACTAGAATGTAAGTAGGAAATATCTGCTGTTTGCAAAAACAGATTTCTGAGTTGTTTCAGTAATGCCAATCGGTTTTGCCTAACCTGATCGTCTTGATGCATAACCAAGACATTGTCAAAAAAATCATCAACCGAGTTTTTCAGTGTGGAAAGTGACTGCAACCCCTTAGTATAGTCACCTTGTTCGAACAAAGGCGCTACCTCTAACATTTTATCCTGTATTTCTTTATGTAATAACTGTTCTGCGGCTTCGGTTAGAAGATTACTGGAGCACTCTGAACCTTCAGTAACTTCTTTCTGTTTCGAAAGCAAATTGGATACTCGTTTATTTGCGGCGGCCAAAGTAACAGCTTCTGGCAACTTGTCGAAGTTGTGAACCGCCTGAATACGATGGTGAAAATCCAACGGGCGCGTAGGCCGCATTGCAAAGACCGATTGAAAGACTTCACTACTGATGCCAGTTTCCAGGTACCAGGCTCTAAAACGTTCGAGTAAAAACTCAAACACTTGATTGGTAGTGTTAGCTTGCAGTTCGATATCGGAATAGCTGGCAAGAGATGCTTCGATGGCTTTCACAATATCCAGATCGAGTTCTTTTTCTACCAGTATGCGCAGAATTCCAATGGCAGAGCGACGCAACGCGAACGGATCTTTGGAACCAGTGGGGGGTTGGCCAATGCCGAATAAACCCACCATAGCGTCCAATTTATCGGCCATCGCCAATACTGCGCCGGTTGTGGATTCGGGCAATGAATCGCCGGCATACCTTGGTAAATACTGTTCGTTGAGAGCACTACAGACTTCTTCCGCTTCCCCATCATGCTGCGCGTAATAAGAACCCATCAGCCCTTGCAAGTCAGCAAATTCACCCACCATACTGGTGAGCAAATCGCACTTGGACAACATCGCAGCGCGTTCGCATTGATCAGTATCAGCTCCCAGATCGGCAGCAATGGCCACGGCAAGCTTGGCAACCCGAACAGACTTGTCGTAAACAGTTCCAAGCTTCTCTTGGAATACAATCTTCCTAAGTAGCCCCATTCTTGATGCTAATGGAGTTTGTTTGTCACTCTCAAAGAAAAATCGCGCGTCCGCCAGTCGTGGGCGAATCACTCTTTCGTTCCCTTCAATTACCTGCATCGGATCTTTAGAAACAATATTGCTGACGGTTACAAACTTAGGCAGTAACCTTTCTTTCTCATCCACAAGATAAAAGCATTTTTGATGCGATTTCATCGCGAGGATGAGAGCTTCCGCAGGCACTTCCAAAAACTCTTCATCAAAGTCCCCGATCAATGCCACAGGGTACTCAACCAACGCCGTTACTTCATCAAGCAAGGCCTCATCAACTACAGTTTGTGCTCCGGATTTTTTCCCTTCCTCAATAATTAGTTCGCGTATTAATGCTTTTCGTCTTTCGAAATCTGGAATTACTTTGCCACTTTCTTTCAAGCACTCTTCATAGTCTTCGGCTGCATCCAGTGAAATTGCTTTATTGTGAAGAAAGCGATGTCCATAGGAATTATTGCCGCTACTAACTCCATAGATTTCCAAATCAATGACTTGCTGCCCAAACAGCAACATTAACCAATGCACAGGGCGAACGAATTCTTCTCGGGAGCTTCCCCAACGCATGCGCTTGGGTACTGGTAATTGATTAAGTGCCTGCCTTATGATCTCCGGTACTAGTGCAATGGTTTGTTGGCCTTGCTGCAAAGAAGAGAAGGAAAGTTTTTCCACACCATCTTTTTCTGTCCTGGCCAACTCATGGACATCTACCCCACAGGATTTGGCAAAACCGGAAGCGGCAGGAGTGGGGTTGCCGTCGCTGTCAAAGGCAGCGCTTACCGCCGGGCCGAGCCTTTCAATCTGCTTATCTTCCTGAGCTTCCTGTAGCGCATAAATGAGCAATGCCAGGCGCCTGGGAGTAGCAAAACGCTTTGCCGAATCGAAAGACAGCGATTCTTTTTTTAAAGCAGCGGTTACTAGCTCCTCAAAAGCTTTAGACAGAGAGCTTAGTGCCTTGGGTGGTAACTCCTCGGCTCCGATTTCTATTAGTAGATCTTGAGCAGGCATGGCTTAGGTTTCTAAATATTCTTTGCGTAATTTTTCACTGGCAAGGGGGAAGCCAAGCTGTTTGCGGCTTTCGAAATAAGCTTCAGCAACCAAACGGGCGAGGGTACGTACTCGCAAAATAAATCGTTGTCGCTCTGTGACCGAAATTGCGTTTCGGGCGTCTAGTAAATTGAAATTGTGGGATGCTTTCAATACTTGCTCATAAGCAGGCAGCGGTAAGCTTTCCGCAATTAGTTTGTTACATTGGCTTTCATAATCATCGAAATATTTGAACAATAAGTCAGTGTCAGCCTGCTCAAAATTAAAAACAGACATTTCAACTTCGTTTTGTTTAAACACATCGCCATAAGTAACAACACCATTGGGGCCGTCGGCCCAAACGATGTCATAAATACTATCTACTCCTTGTATATACATGGCGATTCTTTCAATGCCATAGGTTATTTCTCCACTGACTGGATGACACTCAAGTCCTCCAACCTGTTGAAAATAAGTAAACTGAGTGACTTCCATACCGTTAAGCCAGACTTCCCAGCCAAGGCCCCAGGCACCTAGAGTCGGCGATTCCCAGTTGTCTTCAACGAAGCGAATGTCGTGAATCGCCATATCGATGCCGAGGTTTTCCAAAGATTCCAAATATATAGTTTGGATGTCTTGTGGCGATGGCTTCAGAATTACTTGAAACTGATAGTAGTGCTGTAGGCGATTAGGATTTTCACCATAACGACCATCAGTGGGCCGGCGGCAGGGTTGTACATAGGCTGTGCTCCAACTTTCCGGACCAATGGCTCGCAAAAAAGTGGCAGGGTGGAAAGTCCCGGCGCCAACTTCTATATCCAAAGGTTGCAATACGACACAGCCCTTCTCGGCCCAAAATTGTTGCAGAGCAAGAACAAGTCCTTGGAAAGTTTTGAGGTCGTTATTCTGGCTCACGATTTTGCCGAAAATGCCTGCAAATCAAAGGGCTGCAATTATCCTTGATATTCTGGAAGTAATCTATAGCCGCCAACTTTAGACTCTGTTTGTTAAGATTCTTCAGCAAGAGGGAAATTGCCTTTCCTTTTTGTCGCTCTACAATAAGCTGTCGCGATAAGAAACGGGAGACCCACGATTCAATTACTCGGCTATTTTTCATTTAGGTGCTTCTTAGCATTGGGCGCTTTGTTGCCTCTTTCCATTCTGCAGGCAATTGCTAAAGCATGGGGTACTCTACTCTATAGATTTCCAACTCGAGCCAAAACCACGACAGAGAGAAATCTCACTGCCTGCTTTCCTGATAAATCAGAAGCTGAAATTGCCGAGCTTGCAAAGTCTAGTTTAATCCACACTGCGTCAACAGCCATCGAAATGGGGAAGTCGTGGTTACTACCTATGGAAAAAACTCTAGCCCTAGTTGTCGATTGTGAGGGCCAGGACAAATTTAATGCGGCCTATGAATCTGGCAATGGAATTATTCTGCTTGCCCCCCACCTCGGAAACTGGGAAATTTTTGGTTTTTATCTAAGTGATTCAGCAAGCACGACCTTTCTTTACCAGCCACCCAAATATTTAGCTCTCGATCGACTAATTACTCGCTCGCGTTCTCGTGGTGGCTTGAATATGGCCCCAACTAATCAAACCGGCGTAGCTCAAATCTTCAGAACACTAAAGCAAGGGCAGGTAGTTGGTGTATTACCGGATCAAGTGCCGTCGCAAGAAGGAGGAGGATATGCAAATTTCTTTGGAGTGCCTGCATTGACCATGACCTTGATTAGCAAACTCTTACAAAAAACTGATGCAAAAGTTTTTTGTGGTTTTGCAAAAAGATTACCTAATGCCAAAGGTTTTAAAGTGATAGTCCAAGAAGCTGACGAAGGAATCTATAGCGAAGATGCAAGTATTTCCCTAGCGGCACTTAACAGTACCGTCGAAAAAACTGTGCTCAGTGCGATCGAGCAATATCAATGGGAGTACAAGCGGTTTAGGAAACAAGCTGACGGTAGTAAATTTTACTAGCGCTTCCAAAACATTGGAGTGAATAGCACCAATAAAGTAAAAACTTCTAGTCGGCCTAACAACATGGCTGCACATAAAATCCATTTCGCAGTGCCAGGCAAATCCCCATAAGTTTCAGCAACGCTGGCTAAGCCAGGGCCTAAATTATTAATGCAGGCGCCTACGGCGCTGAAGGCGGTGATAATATCCAGGCCAGTTGCCAACAATGCTAACAGCATCAGCATAAATGCCATTACATATACCGCGAAAAATCCCCAGACCGACTCAATTACTCTATCAGGGACCGGATTACGACCTAACTTCACCGGGATAACCGCTTTCGGATGGATTAGTCTTTGTACTTCCCTAAAGCCTTGTTTAAAAATTAACAAAATACGAATCACTTTCATGCCGCCGCCAGTTGAACCAGCACAGGCACCGATTATTGCAGCATACATAAGCATGTAAGGAAGAAAGAGCGGCCATGAACTGTAATCCGCAGTGGTAAATCCCGTTGTGGTAGCTATTGATACAACCTGAAACAATCCTTTTACAAATGATTCGAATATTCCGGAGTACACATTCGAGAAATAAAGCACGCTGATGGTTATCAATGAAACTAATAACAGTATGAACGCGTAAAAAAGAAATTCTGGATCTGTTAAGTAATGGCGAATACTTTTTCGCTGCCAGGCTGCAAAATGTAGCGCGAAGTTTATCCCTGCAATAAACATAAACACAATCGCTACCAGATCTACTCCAGGATTTGCGAAATAACCCAAGCTGGCATCGTGAGTTGAGAACCCTCCAATGGCAATCGTGGTGAAACTATGGCCAATGGCATCGAATAAGTCCATCCCAACCATCCAGTAAGCAACTGCACAGACCGCTGTCAAAGACAAGTAAATGAACCAGAGAGCTTTGGCAGTTTCTGCTAAGCGTGGTAATAACTTGTTGTCTTTGACTGGGCCTGGGCTTTCTGCCCGATAAAGCTGCATGCCTCCGATGCCGAGCATTGGCAATAAAGAGATGGCCAATACGATGATCCCCATACCACCAAGCCACTGTAACTGCTGGCGATAAAACAGTATTGATTTAGGCAAGGAATCTAGTCCGGAGATGACGGTTGCCCCTGTTGTGGTCAAGCCTGAAAGGGATTCGAACACAGCGTCTGTAATAGACAACTCCAATGCCGGAGAGAACAAAAAGGGCAAACAACCTGCCGTACCTAACACTGCCCAGAAGAGAGTAACTACAAGGAAACCATCTCGGGTTCCCAAATCTTTTTTAGTCCCAGCAGTGGATAAAAATAGAATGGCGCCTAAACCGAGAATAATAAGCAAAGAGTTAAAGAAGGCTGGAAACATGCCATCGGCATAAAACAGCGACACAAACATCGGTGGGATGTTTGCTAGCAAACTAAACAGCATTAGTAAGCTGCCTAGAATTTTAATAATGATTGAAGCGTGCATTCGTGTTTTGAATTGCGCCTAGAAAAAACTAAAACCAACTTGGAACAAGCGCTCTACTTCTGGAATAGTTTTGCGATCCACTAAGAAGAGGATTACATGATCGTCCGATTCAACCACAGTGTCGTCATGGGCAATCAGCACTTCATTATTTCTAACGATGGCACCAATTGTTGTTCCTTCGGGCAGATCAATATCTTCGATGGCCTTACCAACTACTTTTGAAGAAGCTTGATCGCCATGGGCTATCGCTTCCATTGCTTCAGCGGCACCGCGACGTAAGGAATGAACATTAACCACATCGCCACGACGAACATGGGTTAGCAGGCTCCCTATGGTCGCTTGTTGTGGAGAGATTGCAATATCAATTTCACCACCTTGTACCAAATCAACGTAGGCAGGATTGTTTATGATCGCCATAACCTTTTTTGCACCGAGGCGTTTCGCTAACAGTGAAGACATAATGTTTGCTTCATCGTCATTTGTGAGCGCAAGGAATACATCGGTATCTTCGATGTTTTCTTCTAATAATAGCTCTTGATGAGATGCCTCACCGTTAAGCACGATTGCCTTGTCTAAATGCTCGGAGAGATAAGCGCAGCGCTCTGGATTGTGGTCGATTATTTTTACTTGGTACCTCTTTTCAATGGTTTCCGCTAAGCGCATGCCAATGTTGCCGCCACCTGCAATGATTATCCTTTTATAAGGTTTATCTAAGCGTCGTAGCTCGCCCATACAGGCTCGAATATTTTCCTGTGCAGCGACAAAGAAAACTTCATCGTCCGCTTCGATTACTGTTGAGCCTTCAGGAATTATTGGGCGGTCTTTGCGAAAAATTGCCGCGACTCGAGTTTCTACGTTCGGCATATGCTGTCGCAGTAATCTAATCTCTTGTCCCACTAATGGCCCGCCATAAAAAGCTTTTACCGCAACGAGCTGAACTCTTCCTTCGGCAAAATCCAAAACTTGTAAAGAGCCAGGCAGATCAATTAGTCGTGCGATATAAGAAGAAACAATTAACTCTGGACTTATCACTACGTCAACTGCGATGCCATGCTTGCCAAACAATTTGTCGCTTACTAAATAGGCAGCAGAGCGCAGCCGACAAATTTTCTTAGGAGTTTGGAATAAGGAATACGCAACGCGGCAAGCCACCATGTTAATCTCATCGTTTTCGGTAACAGCGATAATCATGTCAGCGTCTTCTCCACCAGCGCGAGTTAGCACATTAGGATGGCAAGCCTGGCCCGGAATCGTACCGATATCGATTTGGTCTTTTAATTCGCGCAAGCGCTCACTGTCGTTATCAACAACAGTTATGTCATTAGCCTCATTGGCCAAAGTTTCAGCCAGGGTACGACCAACTTGATTGGCACCGAGAATAATTATTTTCATGACAAGACTACTTGCGAATGGTTGCGCTTAGATCGCTTAGCTTTTTCTAAGTAACGAATAAAAGAATCCATCAGGGCCTTCACATGCGCCGGTGAGGAGCTGTCTTCCATAGCGGCATTCTACTCCCCAATCGGCCGCGATGCCTTCATATTTAGCGCTATCCGTCGATTGTAAAAAGCGTTCGATTTGTTGATCGTTTTCCTCTGGAAGTAAAGAACAAGTGGCATATAAAAGAAGCCCATTTTTTTCCAAGCAAGGCCAAAGCGTCTCAAGAATCTGACCCTGCAATAACACTAGCTTTTGAATTTCTTGCTTACTTCGCAGCAGCTTGATATCTGGGTGGCGCCTTATTACACCTGTCGCCGAACAGGGGGCATCGACGAGAATTCGATCAAAGAGCTCACTATCCCACCAGCTATCTCGGTCCAAGATGTCCGCACAATGCAGTACTGCTTGCAATGAGAGCCGGGACAGATTCTCCCGAATTCGCTCAACTCGGTCGGGTACCAGATCTACTGCAACTAACCGCGTAAGTGAACACTCACTTTCAAGCATATGACAGGTTTTTCCACCTGGAGCTGCACAGGCGTCTAATACCCTATGTCCTGACTCCAGTTGCAGCAATTCAACTGCTAGTTGAGAGGCCTCATCTTGGACGCTGAGCAATCCCTGCTGGAACCCGGGGATCTCTGTTACTGTTTTGGGCTTATCCAAATAAATCGCAGTTTTTGCTAACTCGCCGGCATTAGCCTTAATGTGGTTTTCAGCAAGCGACTCGATCAGATCGGCCCTGGAAGTCTTGTCCTGGTTTACTCTAAGTGTCATCGGTGGGCGCTGATTGCTGCCAGCCAAGATATCTTTTAGTTGTCCTGGCCAGACAGAGTTTAGTCTCTGTAACAACCAATCGGGAAAAGAGTGTTGAATATTATCGGGTGCAGTCTCGATTGATTTACCTAAGGATTCTTTTTGCCGCAAGTAATTTCTCAAAATGGCATTAACTAAAGCTTTCGCCCATGTCTTATTAAGCTCTTGAGTGGCAGAAACAGTTTCGTTCAATACCGCATGATCAGGTATCGAGAGTTCTTTTAATTGATAAATGCCAACAATAAGTAGGCACTTTATGTCACCGTCTTTTTTCTTTAATGGTTTGTCTAATAACTCATCGACTAAAAACTCTAAGGCATAATAGCTTCGACAAGACCCGAAACATATTTCTTGCAACAAGGAATAGTCCTTGTGTTCTTTGTGTCTGGCCAAATGAAAAGATAATGATCCACTGCCATCTAGCAATCGCTTAAGAATGGTGGCTGCAAGCGCTCTTACATTTTCCTGTTGCATCAAGTCGTTTCATCACTTGCAGTGAATTTTTTGCTCGCTGTAAAAAAGCTTGGTTTCGAATTTGTGATATCACGAACTGCCACAACATTTTTACCGGGCAATTGGATTTGAGTAATAGCTATGGAACCAGTTCCACATTGTACTGTAAACGAGTCCTTGTTCGACTCGATAATTGTGCCGGGACTTAAGTCGGAGGTGGCATTACTAACTTGGGCTTTAAGAATTCGGATACGCTCGCTGTTAAAGAATGAATAAGCTGGAAACCGGCCAATGCCGACTCTTATCTGTCTTTCAATTAATTCTGCCGACTGCAACCAATTTATCAGAGCCTCAGCCTTATCCAATTTGCCAGCGTAGCAAGATTGTGAATCGTCCTGTTTTTCTGGGGTTTTTAGAAGCTCTTCGAGATTATTAAGAGCCTTGATTAAAGCTTCACAACCGACTTCGGTAAGTTTGCTTTCGAGGTCGTTGCGCGTATTAGAGTCATCAATACTTACTTCAGATTTGAGTAACATATCTCCGGTATCGAGCCCTTCATCCATTTGCATAATTGTGATACCTGACACTTTGTCGCCAGCAAGCAAGGCTCTCTCGATGGGAGCAGCACCGCGCCAACGTGGCAGCAACGAAGCATGCACATTAATACAACCAAACCTTGGAACGGCTAATATTTCTCTAGGCAAGATTAATCCATAGGCAACAACAATCAAGGCGTCGGCAGAATAGCTTTCGAGCAGTCGGTGTTCATCTTCATTTCGCAGTGAGGCAGGTTGATTAACTGGGAGATTGTTAGCAAGAGCTAATTCCTTCACCGGGCTAGGTAAAAGTTTTATGCCCCTGCCGGAGGGTCGATCTGGTTGTGTATAAACCGCTATGACTTCGTGTGAAGAATTAAGAATTGAATTTAGATGTGCGGCAGCGAATTCCGGTGTCCCCGCAAATACGATTCGTAATTCTGACATCATGTTTGCTACGCAGACTTTTTATGCTCTTTTTCGAGCTTGCCGCGTATACGATTGCGTTTGAGCGGGCTCAGGTAGTCAACATAAAGCTTGCCATCCAAGTGATCAATCTCATGTTGAATGCAGGTGGACAATATTCCTTCCGCTTCGAGCTCAAACTTCTCACCTTGCTTATCCTGAGCTAACACCTTTATGCCTTTGGGGCGAGAGACTGTTTCGTAGAAGCCCGGCACTGATAGACAGCCCTCATCGTATTCACAAAGCTCGTCTTCAGTTACTTCAAAACTTGGATTAATGAAGACTTGAGGACTATCTTTTTCTTCCGATAAATCGATTACCAATAAGCGCTTGTGAACATTTACTTGAGTGGCTGCTAGGCCGATACCCTTTGCTTCGTACATGGTTTCAAGCATATCGTCGATCAAGGCTTCCAGCTTGTCGTCGAAAAGAGCTACGGGAGCTGCTATTTTGCGCAGTCTGGGATCCGGAAATTCCAGAATTTCTAAGAGTGCCATTGCTAGGAAAGCCCTTAATATCGGATTTACACTAAAAAAGCAGTCTCTGTGGACTACTTCTAGTAACAATTATACCGTAAATCCGCAGACGCATGCTCATTGGGAAAATGAGATTCAACGAGCGATCTTGAATGCTATTGGCGCTGAACAAGTGCTGTTAGATTTCTTATTGTCGGGGGCAGGAATTCTCATGACGAAACTTGCAATGGAACTTATGACTATAGAAATTGAAGGGTTAATAGTAGCGAAAGGAGCTGGTCTATTTGGCCTGAAAACTAGACGAATTTGAATCTTTGTATCATGCTTGCAACCCAATCAGGTCTGCGGTAGTTTCCCCGTTTCGCATTTTTTAAGCTGGAAGCAAAAGCAATGAGTGAACCCTTCGTTGCCATTCTAATGGGGTCTGAAAACGACCTCCCTGTCATGCAGGCAGGGGCAGATGTATTAAAACAACTTGGCATTAACTACGAAATTAAAGTGACATCGGCGCACCGCACCCCTACCGCCACCCAACAGTATATTGGTGATGCAGTTGAGCGCGGATGCCAGGTTTTTATCTGTGGCGCTGGACTT
>ENA-UPTF01000899-UPTF01000899.1-marine-metagenome-genome-assembly--contig:-NODE-899-length-19799-cov-3.728019_pt1 | contig 19799 bp, 19 predicted proteins | sample MGYA00238166_ERZ767019 | MGnify/ENA primary metagenome ERZ767019 (study PRJEB28930, sample SAMN06266391) | marine metagenome | isolation source: Sea water from 250 m depth | place: Atlantic Ocean | study... | reverse complement strand
CTCAGAACAGCAGATTCATTATTTACGTGGATTATGCCAACCGATACTACAAGTCTAGATACAAACTATTACACTGAATCAGAAATGTTGGTCGAATTCTCTGTGATCGACCCTGAAGGTTTAATTGGTAAAGATACCGTTACTTTTATCATTAATCCCATAAATGATAAACCTGTATGGACGGGAATCAGAGATACGGTTGTTAAAGAGAATGATTCACTTCTAATTGATTTTGCAAATTATTTGTCTGACGTAGATGATTCAACATTAACCATTACTATTGAGCCCAAAACCTTTGCTACTAATGTAACCCTTGATTCTTCTAAAATGAGTGCGGAAGCAGCTAAAACATTTATACCTACAAAGACTTCTTATCAATTCCAGAGTAAAGCACGTAAAGATACAGTAAAAATTAAACCACAACCTTTATGGTTCGATTATGAGAATGGAAAACCGCGTAAAGGTTTGTGGAATCCATTAGATACATTAAGTAACCAAATAAAATTTGTAATTACGGCCGCTGATGATGAAGGTGCATCTGCAACAGATTCATTTATCGTCAAAGTCCAGCGTGTACCACGTCCTGAGATCCGCATGTACGTTGTCCAAAACAATGCGTTCACCAACTACTATGAAATATTTCTAGTAGATTCGGTGGGTAAGACAAAGGACATACAATTCTTGGTACAATCACAACCAGTAAAACTGGACACAGCGGCCGCATTTACCTATGTTGGATACCACCAATTTATTAGTTCTGATCAATCATATGATTTTGAGTATAAAGCTACGGGTTTTGTCGGAGATACATCGGGCGTTAATAGTATAACTCTGGCTAGAGCAAAAGTGTACGGAACATGGTCTGGAAAAAGTGTCGATGGACAGTTCCAAGTCATGGGTCGTAGTGGTTCTGTCGACTTTGATCGAACAATCATGATACTAGATTCTACGTTGTTCAAGCCTCATTTTAATGATCGTGCTTCATATTTGCTTGGAAACGAAGCATATAAATTTACAAAACCAGTTGAAGTTTCTCTACCTGGTGGAGATGAAATGGCAATTTACGTTCGATCCGTAGGAAGTGGGTGGATTGAATTACCCTCGATGACCGAAGGGAATCGAGTATTAGCTTATTCAGAAAAGATGGGTTATTTCAGAGTAGGGCCTAAAACGTTGACGGTGCCTGGGCAGACGTCACTTCAACAAAATTACCCGAACCCATTTAATCCAACTACAACGATAGAGTACGATCTTGGTTTTATAGATGGCCCATTCCAAAAAGTAAATATCACTGTATATGATATTTTGGGAAGAAACATTAAAACACTTATTAATGAAGAACAAAGTATTGGAAGATATCGAGTTCGATGGGATGGGAAAGACCAAAATGGGGTTCCAGTCTCCTCAGGAATTTATTTTGTAAATCTTTTGACAGATATTGGTCGCAGTCAAACAAAAAAAGTGATGTTAATGCGATGAAACAACTACGTAAATCATTTTTATATTTCGTATTAGCTATGGGTTTATTAACGATTGATGCATGTAGAAAAAAATATAATTCTACAGCAAAAGATATGAGTGATTATGGATGGATTCTTTATGAAGAAGCGAAAACATCAGATGATTACATTGAAAGCAACACTTGGTTTAAAGATGGTATTAAAAAAGATAGTGGGTGGAAAGATGCTTATAATGGTTTGGGTTGGTCTTTTGGGCAACTGATGGTTCTTGATAGCAGTATTTCAAATTTTATTGATGGGTTAGATAAACCTAAAGAAGCGTGGATTACTAAGAATATTCAAGCAGAGATATTGGCAGGATTAACCTTTGCGTATAAGGCTCAGGGCAATAATAAAAAAGCATTGCTATATGGTTCTGCATTTTTAGATACGACGTTTGATGCATTAGGACCTGGTTGGGAATTCTCACATGATCCAGATTCATTATTAAATCATTTGGATGTAAGAATTGCTATGGCTTCTTCATATTTCGCGATTGGTAAATTTGATTCATCAATTGTACAAATTTCATTTATTTTACAAGAATTAGCGAAATCAGGCAAAGGTATAGCAATGGCAGCAGTAACTGATACCTCATTACAGGGTCGCAAACGAATAGCTGCTCAAATTGATTCACTTTATTTTCATCTAACAGGAGTTGGTGATGTATGGCCTAAATAAAATTTCTATATTATGATTGATCATTCTAGTTGGATGAAAAAAGCGTTAATTCAGGCAGAAAAAGCATTTGAATCAAAAGAAATTCCAATTGGCGCAATTGTTGTTCAAAATGATAAAATAATAGGTCGTGGTTATAATCAACGTGAGCAATTAAATGATCCAACTGCTCACGCCGAAATTATTGCAATTACCGCAGCTGCAAATACTATAGGTGATTGGAGGCTTAATAAATGCATATTATATGTGACAAAAGAGCCTTGCCCAATGTGCGCAGGAGCGATTATTAATTCAAGGTTAAAAATGGTTGTTTTTGGAACATATGATGAAGAAAATGGATGCTGTGGTTCATTATATCAACTTTGTGGTGATCCGCGATTTAAAACAAAAATAGCCGTTAAAGGTGGTATATTAGAGGAAGAATCACTAACTATTATTCAAGATTTCTATAATATTATTAGGAAAAATTAATTAATATGAAAGGTCCTCAATGATGAAAAGGTTATTAACAATATTAATTCCACTATGTGTATTTATATCGTGTGAAGATGAAGCAGAGGAAGCAACAGCTTGCGCGGATATATTAGCTAATATGGAAGCTAATTTGGATGCTGCAAATGAAAAATTTGAAAATGATCCTAGTAAGGAAAATTGTGATGCAATTACTAAGTTAGCTCAGGAAATATACGATTGCATGCCTGCCGGAGAAGATAAAGATGATCTGAAAGAAGGTCTTGATTCTATCAAAGCCTCTTGTAAAGCATTATTCGGTTAAAAAATAAGACAAATCAAAATTATTAAAGCCTCGCAATTTGCGGGGCTTTTTTTTTATTAGTATTTATAATACTTATTGTAATTTTTGGCCTTGTTTTGGGAGAGATGGCAGAGCCTGGCTGAATGCGCCGCACTCGAAATGCGGTATACCCTATGGGTATCGGGGGTTCGAATCCCTCTCTCTCCGCTAAAAAGGAAAGTTTTATTATGAATAAATGCTTAACAAAATTAATGCCTCTAATGTTGATATTAATTTCTTGTACAAAAGAATTAAATATCTCTGATTTGAAAGGTGAAGAAGGTGTAGCAATTCACCCTGATACAGGTGAACCTTATTCTGGAAAAGCTTATTTAAATTTTTTCGATGGTAATATTCGAATGAAAGGTCTGTATAAAGATGGTAAAAAAAGTGGAGATTGGAAATATTACGTTCAAGGTTCTACGGAAAGATATTATAATATAAAATTTATCGATGGTCAAATTGCTTCAGTTAATTATAACGATGGAGATGAACAATGGGTTGGTAGACCAATAATGCATAAAGATTCAGTTATTGCTGATGGGACTTATCTAGCACAAACCGGTGATACCGAATATAATTTTAATATATCGCCCGAGGTATTTGTTCAGATGATTGATAACACGTCCCACGGCCGATTAACTCGATGGTGGGGTAATGGTCAAGTATATTCAGAGGGGAATTATACTTACGGTAAAAAACAGGGAAAATTTTCCTGGTGGTATGAAAGTGGAAAGTTGAAGGAAACGCGATTTTGGAATGATGATAAACCTGCTGGTATCACAACACAATGGTTTGAAAATGGAAAAAAATTTGCTGAAGGTAGCTATAAAAAGGGAATGTTGCATGGTCAGTTAATATGGTGGTATCAAGATGGCCAAAAAAAAGAAGAAGTAAATTTTCTTCAAGGTGAACGGGATGGATTTGCTTGGTGGTGGTACCCTGATGGCGGGAAAAAAGGTGTAGCTGATATTTCAAATGGTCTAGGTAAAATTACATTGTTTTCAAAAGATGGCTCTTATAATAGCCAATATGAAGTCATGGAAAATCAAATATTTTGTAGCTCTGGTGAAATATTATTTTCAATTGATCAAGTATCTAGCGATGCTCCTTTACCCATTGGCGATAATACTTGTGATTGCGCAGATTGTTCAGATGAACCGTCAAAATAAAGATAAATATCATATTTTCATTGATTTTATATAGTCGGTTGTGATTCCGCACTCTGAGGAGTTATTTTCAAATTAATTCTTATGAGAAAAATTGCTTTAATATTTATTTTTATCTCATCAATAGCTTTTGCTGATGATCATACGATTGCTGTCATTGATTTTACTGGCGAGGGAGTACATACTGATGAGTTAAAATTATTGGCTCAACAGTTCCGTTTAGAATTATTAAAAATGGATACCCTTCGTGTCCTCAATTATGATGATATGATGGAAACTCTCACTATTTATGGATATGAATCTTCAACATGCAATAGCATTGATTGTGGAGTCATTCAATCCATGTTATTGGATCAAGAATGGATGGTATCAGTTCATATAGCTAAAATAGGTGACGTTTACGTTTGTGAAGGTCGCTTATTTGATTCTCAGACTGGTCGTGTAATCAATGTAGCTGTATACGACCATGAATCATCAATAGAAACATTGTCTGATAGGGGAATGCACAATTTAGCAGAAGTTGTTATGTCTCGACGTATTCCAATTGAAGTACATCAAAGGAAAAATTTAGTTTATATAAAAACGGATCCAGCAGGTGCTAAAGTAAGAGTTGGTAGAGACACTTTGAATGGTGAGACGCCTATTGCGTTAGGTAGAGTTGTAGTTGAAAGTCGACCTGTTATATTGTTAAAAAGGGGATTTAATCCCTATAAAATCAAAAGTTTACCCCCAGATAATTCAGATATAATTTTTGTTAAGTTAGAACATCAAGTTCCTCAAATTGGAGATTTAGCCTTTAATAAACCCGTGCCAGGAGGTATATCCATATCTTCAGCAGACGGTGAACTAAATTTTTTAATAGATGAAGGTTCTTTAGTCTTTGAAAATCTCGATGCTGGAGAATATAAGCTGCAATCGGAACAATTCATTATTCATAATGATAAATTCAATATTAAACATGCTCGTACAACATTAATTAAACCAATTTTTCGTAATATATCAGAAATACAATTAAAAAGTGCATATTACAAACGGAATAGAGATATTATGATCGCTTCAATAGGTGTTGGAGCATTATTTAGAACTTACCTTTATTTTGCTTCCGAAAATCTGTATTCTAAATATGGGGCGACTGTAGATGATGGTGATAATAGACATAAGAAAATTGAAGACCTAGATCGACTTAAACCTGCTACTAATATTGTTACTGGAATTATGCTTTTTCCAATTATTTACTACCATGCAAGACATATGCAGATGGAACAGTGGCTTTACGAATGAAAAAGATAATAGTCATAGCTTTTCTATTGTTTTTCGCCTGCAAACAACCAGATAGAGTGTGGGATAATCCCTATGATCCTCGAAGTGATCGTAGTTTGTGGACTCCAACGAATTTTCAAGTCAACCAGCGACTGGATAAGCTTATGGAATTAACTTGGAAAAGGAATGGTAGAGAATTTGATGGATATCGCATTGATAAAAGCACTGACGGCGTTACATGGACCGATTCAATTGCGACGATTGATGATTATATTACAAAGTGGATAGATACATTAGATTTAAAAGTATTAGTACAAAATCCAAGTGAATATACGTATAGATTATATGCCTATGCGGATACCAATCGATCTAATGAGGTATATTATAAAATTAAACCCGACTTGCCAGGTATGCCTTCACCAGTAGATATAGTCAATATTTCATATAATCATCTTCCAAGTAAAAAAATGACTATGGACTGGACAGATTCTAATGAACCTGATTTTAAGCAGTATAATTTATACACTAGTCTTAGTGAAAATGGTGAAACCTTACTCATTAAATCAATAAACGATATTAATGTTTTATCCACTGAAATTGATCAATTTTCTGTATTAGTTGATAAATGGTACTGGATAGATGTGGAAGACACTACGGGTCAAAAAACATTAGGAAAAAGTTTTTTCCTTCCGATGGATCCAAAACCTATTGCTAGCAAATTAGATTCCATAAAATATGCTCAAAGGGAATTCATATTCAGTTGGGAAGAATCAAAGGAAAAGGACCTTGCAGGATTTGTGATTGAGCAAATTCAGTTACCGGATACTGTAACTATTTCTATATCAGATACTTTAGATCCTTCTATCACCTCTGAAAATATTCAAATAAGTGAAGATGTTGAGCATTACTATAGATTGCACACTATTGATGTTTGGGGTCATGTATCCTTTAGTAGGATTCGAAGTTCATCATCTTATCAAAGAGTCGTTAGTTTAGACTATATTCGTGAGATTGGAGATGATATTAAGATTAATAGTCTGGGGCCATCCTTTCGGTTTAGCCATTTATTATCCAGTGTAAATGCACATTTTCCAGTTTGGATTCAAAATGGAAACAAAGTTTTTGCTCTAATTAATGACGGTATGGGACTTGTTGTAGATGAAGATGGTAGGAATTATAGAAAAATCAATGGGACTAAACCTCAAGATATATCATTTAACACATCTGGTACTATGGGCGTATTTACAGGAGTCGATCATAATATTTATATTGTTTACTTAGACAAAGATCCTCAACCAAGTAAAATTACTGATGTTTCTAATAACGAATGGTATTCTGATCCAGAATTTATTGGTGATGGTAGCAGAATTTTATATGCTCAAAGAAAACATAAATCTAATAATAATGTTGGAACTAAAGATATATTTACGATGGATTTAGATGGGAAAAATGTTATTCAAGTTTCAAATGCACCAAGTCTAGAAAAATTTACGATGCCTCGTATGTCACCAGATGGTGATGAAATACTTTATGTTAAGGAAAATGATGGGCTTTATTTGCTAAAATATCCAAATGAAAAAATCGGCACAGTTGTTTTGGATGTAACCGATAAGGTTATACCTGAAACATCTCAATTTTATAGAAATATTAGATGGTCTCCTGATGGTGATAAAGCAATATTATGGGAAAAAGATGGAAGTGTTTATAATTTATATTTATATGAGTCAGGCCAACTTAGACTGCTTCAAATTGGAGCGAGATATGCAGATTGGATATCTAATGAAGAAGTTATGTTTCGCTATGAACCTTCAAATGCGATGCTAAGGAAAAAAATCTCTTTGCTATCAGGAGATGATCCTTCACCGCTCATTAATGATTCTACAAATCCTTCTTATGGATTACCTTGGATGCAACTTCAGCCTAGACAGTAAAATGCAATTAAATAAAATAAAAAAGACCGATTTTAATTTTTTTAAAAAAATTAATTCACAGTGGGGAGATATGGATGGTCTAAGGCATATTAATCATACTGTATATTTAAAGTATTTTGAAACATCAAGAATAGAATATTGTGCTACCTTAGGAATTGATATTAATCGTTGGGATACTGATGAAAGTATAATTCTTGCAAGCATGAAGGTCGATTACCATCGACAATCAAGTTACCCCAATGAATATGATATTGGATGTAGAATTACAAGACTTGGTAATAAAAGTTTCGATATCTTTAATGCTCTATTTGAAACTTCTCATGATGATCCTGTTGTCACAGCTACATTTACAGCTGTCTGCTTTAATTACCATTCTCAAAAAACTATCCCGGTTCCTAGTTTAGTCAAAAATGCATATCAACCTTTTGAAGAATGATTCCTAGAGGATTTTCTTCGAATTTATGGTCCGATCGCTTAATTGATCGTCTTGCGTATGCACATGATGCAAGTATGTACCGTCTTGTTCCAAAGGCAGTATCGAGACCAGAAAACGAATCTGACGTAATATCCATTCTACAATATGCGAATGATACAAATACACCTGTAACTTTTCGAGCTGGGGGAACATCTCTTTCTGGCCAATCTGTATCCGAGGGTATTATTGCTGAAATAATTCGAGGGTGGCAAAATCATAAAATTATTGATAATGGTCGCTCAATCCAATTGCAGCCTGGTGTAATTGGTGCACGGGCAAATTTATATTTATCTCATTATAACAGACGTATAGGCCCAGATCCAGCATCAATTAATGCTGCTCGTATAGGAGGGATTGTATCAAATAACTCATCGGGGATGGTATGCGGTGTTAAGTACAACACTTATCATACAATGAAAAACATTCGATTTATTTTAGCAAACGGAAATACTTATGATACTTCAAATAAAGATGATTATACGCGATTTATTAACCATGAGGTAGATCTTGCAAATGGCCTATCAGAGTGTAGAAAGAAGATAAATAATAATAATTATTTATTAAAAAAAATAACTGATAAATATCTTATTAAAAATACTTTAGGATATTCACTTAATGCTTTAGTTGACTATGATCACCCATTGGATATTTTTGCACATCTTATAGTTGGATCTGAAGGTACTCTTGCCTTTTTATCAAATATTGAATTATTAACTATAGATGATCCACCATCCAAAACTACGGGTTTAGTTATTTTTGATAATATTGAAGAAGCTACATCAGCATTAAATATTCTTATCGATGAAGGAGCAGACGCAATTGAATTAATGGATGATGCTTCATTAAGAACTGCAAAACATATTCAAAATGCTCCCTATGATTATTCGAGTATTGTTGATAATGCATCCGGTCTTTTATTTGAATTTCAAAGGCAAAATCAAGTTGAAATAGATAGAATTAAAGATCAGCTACTTAGTAGCCTAAGTAGTGCAAACGGATCTTTGCCATTAGGGATGACTGAAAATTTATCTGATCGAAATGCTTTATGGAACATACGTAAAGGTTTATATCCAACTGTGGGTGCTTTAAGAAAAAAAGGAACAAGTGTCCTTAATGAAGATCTTTGTTACGATTATCGTGATTTACCTAAAGTTGTGAAAGAACTTAAGTCTATATGTAATCACTGGAATTATAAGGATGCTGTTCTATTTGGACATGCCAAAGATGGGAATATTCATTTTGCAGCGTCAATGGATCTGAATTCGAATGAAGGTAAAAAGAGGTTTGAAGGCTTGATGCAGGATATGGTTGATATGACTGTAGGTAAGTTTAATGGTTCACTAAAAGCAGAGCATGGTACAGGACGGAATATGGCACCTTTCGTAGAATATGAATGGGGTGGAGAACTATATCAAATAATGTGGAAGATAAAAAAACTTTCAGATCCAAATAACATCCTAAATCCCGATGTGTTGCTTACAAAAAATCAAAAACTTCATATCGAGAATATTAAAACCATGCCTATTGTTTCTGATGATATTGATCTTTGTGTTGAGTGCGGCTTTTGTGAACCAGTATGTCCATCTAGAGAGATTACGATGACGCCTCGACAAAGGATAGTTATTCAAAGAGAATTAAGTTTAGATAACTCCGACCCATCTGTTTTAAAAGATTATGCTTATGAAGCTATAGAAACTTGCGCAACTGATGGTCTTTGTGAATTAGCATGTCCAGTAAATATTAATACTGGTGAATATATAAAATCATTAAAGCAAGATGATGTGTCGTTCTTTATAAATTCTATAAGTAAATGGGCAGCTAATCATTTCAAATATACTCAAACTTTTGCTCGTATAGCGCTTCGCTTAGGTAGCATTACAAAATCTATTATAGGAACAAGAGCTTTGATCGCGATAAGCAAAGTTTTTAATAGATTTATTAGTACTCCAATTTGGAACAGTTCACTGCCATCATTGGCGCCTCCAATTTCTTCTTCAGAATATAGGATTAAGGATAAATGGGTATATTTTCCATCATGTGTTAATCGAACTCTTAGTAGTGATTCAAAAAAATCCTCTTTAGTTACTATTTTAAAACAAATTTCTTCAAAATCTGGAGAAACTTTCAGAATTCCTAAAAAAATTAATTCAACATGTTGTAGCCAGCCTTTTTCTTCAAAAGGTTATAAAGATGCAGCTATCTTAATGCAGGAAAAGACAATTGATATTATTTGGGAGTCCTCAGATCAAGGTAAATTGCCGGTTATAATGGATACATCTCCATGTACCCATCAGCTTATTAATCCTCATTTGGGGTTAAATGAAGTTTCAATAAAAAAATTAGAAAAAATTAAAATTGTAGATTTGGTCCAATATTTAAGACAATGTGTAAAAAAATCAGATTTTCCAAAATTGGATTATGAGATTGCAATTCATCCCACATGTTCCACTGAAAAAATGGGTCAGACATCTGCTCTGAAATCTTTAGCAGAAATTTGTACTACATCAGTTCATATACCTAAAGATTGGGGTTGTTGCGGTTTTGCTGGTGATAAGGGCCTTAATTATCCAGAATTGAACCAAGCTGCTACAAATTACCCATCAAATGACTTATCAGAGGTAAAATACGGTTTTTCAACAAGTAGAACATGTGAAGTTGGAATGATGAACTATTCAAATATTAATTACAAATCAATTGCTTATTTGGTCCGTGATTATCTGTTTCAGTCTGTGAAGTAACGCACTTGAAGAGTTTGTTTTCTATATTAAATTCATTACATAATAAATATCCTTTATAAATAAATAGAATGAATTATTTAATGGTTAAAAAATATATATTTATTTTCATTGTTTTTATTTCATCAATACTAAATGCTCAAGCAATTGGACGTGTGATGAAATCCAATGGTACGGTTCTGATTAAACCTATGGGATCTGGTACTTATTCTGTTGATGCAAAACCAGGTCAAGCAATTTCAAATGGTGATGCAATCCGTGTTGGGGAAGCTAGTTTTGCTGTTGTGATTTTTATAGATGATAAATCTGTTGTAAAAATTCGTGAGAATACAGATTTTCAATTTGTAGAAACTTCAAATACTAGAAGTTTAATTATCGATCAAGGAACTACTCTTCATAATGTTAATACAGAAGGTCGTACAAAAACTTATCGTGTAGAAACTCCAGTATCTGTTGCATCTGTTAAGGGTACAGAGTTTTCCGCATTTCATGATGCAGTTGCCGGAGTTGACACATTTGTAGGAAAGTCTGGAAATTTTGATGTTTTTAACACAATTAGTGGAATGACAGTAAATGTTGGTCCAGGACAAAAAGCTGTTTCAAATGCATTAGGTCAATTAATTCCAGCTCCAGCTCAACCTGGAGATTATCCTGAAGATCCAGAGGGTGAATCTCCTGATCAGCAGGAACAACAAGAGCAGCAGGATGATGCGCCGCAGCAACAGCAGAATAATCAGCGCCCAAATATACAAAATCAACAGAGACAACAACCTCAGCAAACGAGACAACCGCAAAATATACAACCAGAAACTCAACAGCCAACTGATACAGGTAATCAACAGCAAACACCTCAACAAAGTTCAACGCCATCGACACCAAAGCCAAAGAAACCATTTAATCTTGGTTTAGGTGTTGGTTCTGCGACAATTGATGGGAATATTTACAATCAGGTTGCTCTTAGACCTGAATTATCTTTTGGTAAACTGGGTATTGGACTAGATCTGGTAGTATATATTGATAACCAAGGAAATGTTAGAGAAGATGAATGGGATGAGGCATCCGATTTTATTGATAAGTTGCTCTATATTCGATGGGGTGATAAATCTGATCCTTTCTGGATGAGATGGGGCTCATTGAACAATGTGACGCTGGGATACGGTGGTTTGCTAGGAGGATATTCAAATATGATGGAATTCCCCTCAGTTCGTAAGGTTGGAATTAACACTGGTTTTGGTTTTGGCAATTTTGGAACAGAGATATTCTTGTCAAATATGAAAGATTTTTCTCGTGGAGGAACTTTACTAGGATTAAGAGGAACTTATAAACTATCGGATGCAATTCCAGTAAAATTTGGATTGAATTTCGTAACGGATATGAATCAATTCTCTGGATTAAAAGATTCTGATAAAGATACATATCCTGACATGTTTGATGATTTTCCAAATGATAAAACATTATGGAATGATACCGATGGTGATGGATTGGCTGATCTAAATGGGGGAAGTGAAAAGCCAGATAAAGGTTGGGACATTGATGGTGATGGCGACAATATCTTAGATACTGAGGATAGTGACCTCAAGTTAAAACCAACACCTTTTAGTTTGAAGGATAATAAAGCCACTGCTCAAGGTTTTACATTTGATATTGGCTATCCTATTTTAAATAGTAAATCATTTAGTCTTGAAGCTTATATGGAATATAATAAGTTGATGTTTCCAAAAGTTGCCGGAGACGACTATTACAGCCGTAAAGCAATGGATGGGACAGGCATTACGATACCTGGAATGAGAGCCAGTTTATTTAGCTTTTTAAATATGAGTTTTGAATACAGAATTAAAAAAGGTTTCTTTGTGCCTCAATTCTTTGATGGTAGTTATGATTTATCACGCGTTGTTGCTGAATTCAGTGATTCAGGAACAATGATTCGAACAAAGGATCAAGTTATATTTGCTGATTCTACCGCAAGTGTTAATACAGCTGGTATGTTTGGTTCTGCTTCAGCAGATCTCTTCAATTTAGTTAGTTTTAATGCATCATATGCAAATATGAAAGCAGATACTGTTGAATTCAATAGTTTTAGTGCGTTAATTAATCTAAATGCTGAAAATATTCCTAAGCTTAGCGTAGCTCAAGCCTATTATCAAAGAAACAATGACAAAAATCCATTTGATTTTGGTAATCCATCTATAAATACGGTTTTTGGCTATAAAGTAGGATATGAAGTAAGCCAGGGCGTTAGTTTAATTTGGGATTTTCGTCAATTTTACAGAGATACTGGAACTGGTTTAGAGCCTGTAAAACAAACTACAATTGAAACGGCTTTTGATTTCTAATGAATGATGAGTCAAAAACCATTTTTAGATATGATTCAGGTGCTTATGGATTTCGAAAAGCAGCAATCTTTTTAGTTGGTTTATCTCTTTTATTGGCGGTCTTTGGAATTTTCTGGGTAATATCTTGGTAATTAGGAGAAAAAATGAATATTTCAATTGAATATTGCAATAAATGAAATTATTTACCTAGGGCGGCCAGTATGGCAACCGAACTACTTGAAAAATATGGCAATTCTATTTCTAGATTAGAATTAATACCATCTGGTGGTGGAGTTTATGAAGTAATGAAAAATGGAAAGCTTATTTTTTCGAAAAAAAAGGAAGAGCGTTTTCCCGAACTTGATGAAATCAAACAATTATTGGAAAAAACTGAATAAAATTTTTACAATCATCGTCACATGCGCTTTACTATTTTCTCAAGAAGGCGAAGTAGTGGAAATAACTAAAGATATTGGATATACTTTAGACGCAGAAGAAAATCTTTATTATAAGGTGTTTACTGATATACCAAATTTTGAAAGTGCCCAATTTTTTGAAATATCACGAAATAGAATTGAATCTCGAATTTCTTTTGTTGAGTTCACTCAAATAAAAATTAGTAAGCGAGCTTTTAATTTAAAAGAATTCAATGATCTTCAGTTTCGCTTGAAGCAAATGCCAACTATAACGGATGATATAAGAGAATCTTTTAGGAAAAACTTAACCTATTTAAGAACAAAATCAGTTTTAGATAATATACCTACTGGTCAATATTTGGAGGTTAAAAATATCAATGGACGATGGATAAAGGGTACCTTATTGGCATTTAATAATAATAGATTACTAATTCAAACTCCTGTTTCAATCAAGCAAGTTCCAATGAATAAGTTAAAGCAAATAAAATATCGTGAAAAAATTATTAGTAAGCCCGATTGGAAATTAAATATATATGGATTAGCAGCTCTTTTAGGTTTTGGCTTGATGGAAACCTGGAATAGGCAAACATCTCCAGATTGGGGATATAGATGGCATAATCGCTTTATTGGAGCTACTTTAGGTCTTGTTGCTGGAGCAGAGGTATATGATACATCCATGATATTATTAACTAAAAAAACTCAGTTTGGACTTACACCTGAAGAATTAGATAAATTAAACCGTTAGATTATTGGAGGAATTGTGTCAGAAGAACCTAAAAAAGAATTTACACAAGAGTACCTTGAAGAGAAATTGCAGGCTATTAGCGAAAAACTTGGCGATGCATATGGTGAACCTTTTTTAAGAGAATTAATCTCACGAATGGAGCGAACAGTAGCTCATTTTAATGAAGAAGTAGATGTAATGGTTGCAACCGTAAAGGATAATTCTAAAAATCGCCGAAAATTTCTTGCAGAATCAAGAGGTGAAGAATATAATGAATCTTTAGATGAAGAAACACTTTCAAGTAAAGCCACTGATTTCTCCAGTGTAGAAAATAGTGATGATAAAGAAACTTCTAAAGACAATGCGAATGAAGACGATGAGCCTAAAAAGAAGAGATTTTCATTATTTAAACGAAAAAAGAAAAGTTGAAATAGTTAAGTTCTTTTAATTTTTCGACACTTCTTGTCTTGCTTCACTTTTAATAATCCACCTAGATTAAACTGCTTTTTTTAATCATTTGGTCGTGCTAGATGGGGAATTAGCGGTGCCCTGTAACCTGCAATCCGCTATAGCAGGATTGATGCTTTTATGAGGCAGATGCTGATCTACATACTAGGATTAAGTGGCGATGAAATTTCAGTTCTTCGCAATGATTTTACACTAAATCCCGTCAGGACCGGAAGGTAGCAGCGGTAGGTGCTCATAATTATGTGCCGTAGAAATCTTGAAATGGAGTTAACTGATCTTTTGTTTGTAGAATCCAGATTTGTCGAGTTGAGTGCACGACCATATATTTTTGAGATATTATGAGTTATAAAGTACTTTCTTTAAAATGGAGACCGCAAACTTTTGAGGATGTTGTTGGGCAAGATCATTTAACCAAGACTCTCATAAATGCATTTAAAAAAGATCGTGTTGCTCAAGCATATATTTTAACTGGACCACGTGGCGTTGGCAAAACCACAACAGCGCGAATAATATCAAAAACACTTAATTGTTCAATCACGAAAAATGGTGTCCCTTGTAATAAATGTAATTCTTGCAAGGAAATAATTGATGGTAGGAACTTGGATGTACTTGAGATTGATGGTGCATCTAACAGGGGCATTGAGGAGATTAGAAATCTAAGAGAGCAAATAAAATATACACCAATGAATTCAAGTTATAAGGTTTTTATAATTGATGAAGTACATATGTTAACTAATCAAGCATTTAATGCTTTACTAAGAACGCTAGAAGAACCACCGTCTCATGGGAAATTTATTTTAGCAACTACTGATATTCATAAAGTACCTTCAACTATTATTTCTCGATGTCAACGTTTTGATTTTAATCGTATTACCTTAGAGGTCATTTCAAATAGATTATCTCTTATTCTTAAATCTGAGAAAATTTCTATAGATAAGGATTCATTATTATCAATTAGCCAAAAGGCCGATGGAAGTATGCGTGATGCTTTGAGTTTGCTTGACCAAGTAATAGCATATTCTGGTGAATCTATATCGATTGAGGATGTTTCGACTGTTATTGGACTGATTCCAAATGAAATTTATTTTGATTTTTCAAATGCTATTGTGGAAAAAGATTATAATAAAATGATTAGTGTTATTGAATCAATCCATAGTGCAGGCTTGTCTTTACAGGATATAACTGAAGGATTGATAAAACATTATAATAATTTATTAATCACATTAGTTGATAAAGGTGAAGACCTATTATCAGGTATGAGTGAAGACGTAAAAAATCAATATATTAATTCTTCTAATAATTATTTAAATAAAGATATAATACGGATATCTAAAGTATTACATGATATGCAGTATTCTTTAAAACAGGTCAGCCAGCCTATGATTGTTTTTGAAATGACCGCTTTAAAACTTCTTGAGATGGATACATCCGTATCGATTGCTGAATTGATATCAGATATTTCATCTAAGGAATCAAAAAAAAAAGTAATTGAAAGTAAAGAGCCAAGTCTTCAAATCAATGATAATTTATCTGATTCAAAGGACAATCATGTAGATCAAGTCAATGAAGAAAGTGAAAAACCAAAAACAAGAAATGATGAAAAACTAAAACCTTTATTGGATTTGGAAGTAATTAAAGATACATGGAATGATTTTGTGAGTAAAGTTTCTAATAACAGACCTTCAATCGCTACCATTCTTGAACATGCAGATCCAATTGAATTGAATGGTAATTCACTTACAGTAAATATTGTTGATTTACCCAAATTTAGTATTGGAAATTTGGAGCATAATCAAGAGTTAATTAATCAATTTGCCCAGGAACATTTCGATATTCCACTGAAGATTGTACCAAAACTCGTGCAATCAAATAATAGTGATGATATTTCTAAGAAGGATGATCCTAAGGTGGGTGAGGATCTTCCTTCAAATAATAATGATAGTGTTATATCTAAGGTCCTAGAAGTATTTGATGGTGAAATTTTAAGATAGGAGCACCTATGTTTAATAAGGGAAATATGTCGAAAATGCTTAAGCAGGCACAGCAAATGCAAAAGCAAATCGAAAATGTTCAAAATGAACTTGATGATCTTCAAATTTCTGGAGAGTCTGGAGGCGGACTTATAAATGTTACAGTTAATGGAAAAATGGAACTACTTAATTGCAAAATGAAAGATGAAGTTTTGAAAGAAGAAAAAGATTTAATTGAAGATTTAATTATCTCTGCGGTCAATAATGCTTTGTCAAAAGCACAAGCTGAAAGTCAAAGTAGAATGAATTCAGCTACTGGTGGCATGTTGGGTGGAATGAAATTACCAGGTATGTAAGTTGAACTCATTACCTGATACAATTGAAAAATTAATTGAAGGTTTTTCACGTTTCCCAGGGATAGGTAGAAAAACTGCCCAACGCATGACTTTTAATCTTTTAAAATCATCGAGTGAAGAGGCTTCAAATTTGGCAAAATCAATCATTGATATGAAGTCAAAAATAAAATTCTGTAATATTTGTCATGGAATTACTGAGCAAGATCCTTGCCTGATTTGTAAAGATATTAAAAGAGATAGTTCATTAATATGTGTTGTAGAAGACCCAGCTGATATTTATACTTTTGAAAAAAATCGTATTTTTAATGGTCTTTACCATGTTTTAGGTGGACTACTTTCTCCATTAGATGGGATTGGTCCTGAGGATATAAATATTTCAACTTTAATTAATAGATTAAAGACAGGAGATGAAGTAATTATTGCAACAAATTCTTCAATTGAAGGTGAAACTACATCCCTTTATATAGCTAAATTACTTGGTGAAAAATCAATAAATGTTACTCGATTAGCTAGAGGTATTCCAATGGGCGCAAATCTTGAATATATAGATGACGCAACAATACAAAGGGCGATTGAAGGTCGTACAGCTTTATGATGTCATTACCTAATATTTTAACTTTTTTAAGAATTTTACTTACTCCAATATTCATAATTTGTCTCTTTGGAGAATTTGAACTAGCAAAATTATGGGCACTGGTAATTTTTGTTGTTGCATCGATTACTGATGCATATGATGGGTATTATGCTAGAAAAAATAATTTAGTAACAGATGCGGGACGCTTTTTGGATCCTTTAGCTGATAAAATTTTAGTTTCATCGGCATTTATTTCGTTTGCAATCATGGATCTTATCGACTTTTGGATGGTTGGATTAATTATTTTCCGTGATCTTTTTGTTACTGGATTACGAATGATTATGACAAGGAATGGATTTACTATGATGACGAGTAAAATCGCAAAATCCAAAACGTTGGTTCAAATTGCTATCATCATATTTACATTATTATTTTTGAGTGTTAAAGGTTACAGCGGACCATTTTTTCAATCATTCATTTATTATATCAAAGATTATCAATTGATTTATTATTTAACGATGCTGGCTACTTTGTTTACAATATATACTGGATTTACTTATATAAATGATAATCGTAAAGCTATTAGACAAATAATGAATTAAAAAATGAATTCTTCTATCGCTGAATGGTTTGGCACTGTATTTAAAATTGGTAAACTTCCTTTAGCGCCAGGGACATGGTCTAGTTTTATTGCATCACTTGTATGGTTTTTTCTTTTTGACGGTATTGATCTAATTGTTTTACCTATTATAACTATTTTATTATTTTTTATTGGAATTATTTCTAGTCAAAAAATTATTAATGACACAAATGATAATGATCCTTCACGAATTGTTATTGATGAATGGGTAGGGCAATGGATTACTTTTACTTTCATGCCTGTTAACCTATCCAATTTCGTTATAGGCTTGGCGCTTTTTAGATTTTTTGATATTATTAAACCCTTTCCAGTTAAATCTGCTGAAAAACTATCTGGTGGTTGGGGAGTTATGATGGATGATGTTATCGCTGGAATCATGTCATTTATCATTTTATGCATATTAAATAATACAATTTTATGAATATAGGATTAGTAACAATTGGCGCTGAATTATTAAATGGGACTAGAATAGATACAAACGCTGGTTGGATAGGAACTCAGGTCACATCGCACGGGGGAAAAGTGATTTGGCATACCACTATAAGTGATAATCAAAATGATATAAAAGAAGCATTAAATACTATGCCAAAATCAATTAAAACTATCATTTGCACTGGTGGATTAGGTCCAACGCATGATGATATAACCTCGAGTACTTTATTTAACTATTTTAATGTAAAGACAGAATTTGATTCAGAATATTGGGACTTATTGAGTAAAAAATTTGCCAAACGTGGTATTAAAATCCCAAATAGTAATAAAAATCAAGCTATTAAACCTTGCGCTTCCAATGGAAAGGTGATTCCAAATTCATTGGGATCAGCTAGGGGTTTACATTTAAATAATGGTGTTTTTGATTTATTTGCATTGCCTGGAGTACCATCTGAAATGAAAATGATGATGGAAGAATATGTTTTGCCATGGATAAAATCAAAATCTGATATTTCACTTGATGTTAATCTATTAAGAACAACAGGGGTTATGGAATCTGCTCTTTATGAAAAACTCGATCCATTTATCAAAGAACATAAAGATGTTGAAGTTGCATTTTTACCAAAGTTTACAGGAGTTGATATAAGAATTTCATCTAATAGCAAAAAAATAAATAATTCCTTTATAAAAGATATTAAACCAATAATAAATAAATATTATTATGGTGAAAAAGATGTTGAGCTCGAAGATGTCGTTGCTGAATTATTAGTATCAAATAAAATGACAATTGCTACGGCAGAATCATGCACAGGGGGTCTTGTCGGAGATAGACTAACCAATGTATCGGGAAGTTCAAAATATTATAAAGGGGGTGTTGTTGCATATAGTAACGAAATAAAATCATCGCAATTACATGTTAATCAAGATATTCTTAATTCTCATGGAGCTGTTAGTGAAGAAGTTGCTTTAGAAATGGCAAGAGGCGTAAGATCGCATTTTTCATCAGATATAGGTATTTCTACTACTGGTATAGCTGGACCTTCAGGAGGGTCAAAAGAAAAACCAGTTGGGTTAGTTTATGTTTCTATTTCTTTAAATGAATTTGAAAAAACATATAAATTTTCATTTACATCATATAGGAAAACAAATAAACTAATGACAAGCCAAGCGGCACTAAATATCACTAGACTTTATCTTTTAAATGGACGTCGAAAAACTTAGAACTTTTGTTTCTATTCCAGTCCCAAATCAAATTTATAAAATTCAAAATCGTTTGGTATTGGAGAATCCCAATTCATCTAATTTTCGATTAATTGATAAAAATAATATTCACCTGACTTTAAGATTTATTGGTCAGACACCTCAAA
>ENA-UPTF01000896-UPTF01000896.1-marine-metagenome-genome-assembly--contig:-NODE-896-length-19886-cov-2.614064_pt1 | contig 19886 bp, 20 predicted proteins | sample MGYA00238166_ERZ767019 | MGnify/ENA primary metagenome ERZ767019 (study PRJEB28930, sample SAMN06266391) | marine metagenome | isolation source: Sea water from 250 m depth | place: Atlantic Ocean | study... | reverse complement strand
GTCCCTGTGGCGTAAATAAAAACCGGTGCTTCGTTAGCACCGGTTTTCAATTTGAAATCAATTAAAGGTTTTCGTTAAGAAACTCTGTTAATTGAGCTTTAGATAGCGCGCCTACTTTAGTTGCAGCAACGTTACCGTTTTTGAAAAGTAGCAATGTAGGAATACCACGAATACCATATTTAGGTGGAGTTTCGTTATTTTCATCGACATTCAACTTGCCAACTGTTAACTTGCCATCAAACTCGGTCGCAACTTCTTCCAAGATTGGTGCGATCATTTTACACGGGCCACACCATTCGGCCCAGAAGTCAACCAGTACAGGACCTTCAGCATTGATAACGTCTGCTTCGAATTTATCGTCAGATAACTGGATAATTTTGTCGCTCATTCTTTTCTCCATTATTGGTCTGTCGCTGATTTGTCTCAGCCTGACCATAAGTGTTATATAGAAACTGTTTTTTAATGCAAGCACTGATAAGCTATAAGCTATGCCTACTCACTTAACTGATACTCACTTTTCTGACCTGCCGATTAACGGCAAGGTTGTTGACGCCTTGGCGGCAGCTAATTTTTCACATTGTACACCAATTCAAGCACTTGCACTGCCTCCTTTATTGGAAGGTCACGACATTGCAGGTCAGGCTCAAACCGGAACCGGTAAAACCATTGCCTTTTTGGTAGCTACATTTCACTATTTGCTAAGCAAAGCAGAAAATGCAGATAACAGCAAATCAAATGGCCCTCGCGCAATTATCATGGCGCCGACCAGAGAGCTCGCCGTTCAAATTTATAACGACGCCAAACTGCTTAGTGAGCATACTGGATTGTCGCTTGGTTTGATTTATGGGGGCGAAGGTTACCAAAGTCAACGTGAAACTTTGGAAGAAGGGGTGGATATTATTATCGGCACGACAGGACGCATTCTGGACTATTATAAACAGAACGTGTTTACACTGAAAAATATTCAGGTTGCCGTGCTAGATGAAGCCGATCGTATGTTCGATTTAGGCTTTATTAAAGATATCCGTTATATGTTCCGTCGTATGCCGGATACATCAGAACGTTTAAACTTATTATTCTCTGCCACACTGTCGTATCGTGTACAAGAGCTTGCATTTGAACACATGACAAACCCAGAGCATGTGCAAATAGAACCCGATGTAAAAACGGGTAAGCGTATTCAAGAAGAGCTATTTCATCCTTCACAAGAAGATAAAATTAAGCTGTTGTTAACCTTGATTGAAGAAGAATGGCCTGAGAAAGCCATTGTTTTTGCAAATACCAAACAAAAACTATTACTGTTCCAAATGACTCAAGAGATCACTGGGCAGAAACATGGATTAAAGATATGATCCGCTACGGGATTATGAATGTAGAGCCCGATGGAAATTTTTATCCAGATGATGATATTAATCGTGCAAATTACGCTTTAGCTGTTCAAAGATTATTGGTAGTAGCAACTAGAGATGAAAGTTTAGAAACAAAATATTTTGGCGAAGGTCAGAGTCGTTTTAGTGATGTACCTGCAAGTCATTTCGCATATAATGCAATGGCAATATGTACTGAAAGAGGTATCATGGAAGTTGATATGATGACAAATCGATTTAATCCTACTGGCGATGTAACAGGTGCTGATGCATTATTAATCATTCGAAATTTACAATCATCACTTAGAATGACATTTTAATTCACTACTATCATTAATAATTGTTATATAAAAAGGGCTGCTTGATCAGCCCTTTTTGTTTTTGCACCATTACCTAATCACTTAAATTCTCCTATGAGGAAATATCACCTAATTATACTCCTTGTAATATCTTTTTCTGCACTGCAATGTGTTGAAACATTAATAACCGTTAATGTTTTTCAAGATGGAAATTATCATATGAAATTTCAATCCAAAGGTGACAAAGAAGATGTTTATGATCTAGATTTTCCAATACCTAATAAAGACCCTTGGCTTTATAAAACTTCCAGGATGAATAATCAAGATGGAGGAGATTCAATTTATGTAGCCAATTCTGAAGCTATTTTAGCAGGTGCAACAATTTTCCATCCTATTCAAGAAGGCCTAGGAGTACAACGCCATCCGATTATCGTTAATAAACAAAAAAGTGCTTTTTCTACATCTTACGAATTATTGAAAGTTTTTTCTGGACGTAAAGTTCAACAAAAATATCCATTATTAGCTAAAGTCATGTTTAATGCTTCTTCAGATTCTATTGATTTATTAATAGAAACAGAAATTATCATGTATTGTTTAAAAATGGGTATGCAAGATCTCCAAGGTAAATATTCTATAAAAGAGTTGACCCGAGAAAGAATCCTTAATCATTTTAAGGGTGTTTTTTATAAAGCTGAAGAAGAAGGGAATTTATTTGGGATTTTAAATTCTTCATCTAACATTGAAAAAAATAAATTCGTTATCCCTAAGTCTTTAATTATAACAAACTTTAGACCATTTGAAAACTTATTGCCACAGAATTATGTTTCTGACTGTATTAAAGCAATGGCTCCATATATCGAGGAAGCCAATATTACTGTTAGCTTAAACGACGATACATATAAATTTGCCTGCATATTACCTGGAAGAATAGCACATTCAAATGCGGATTCTACATCGAATGATACACTTTGGTGGTCTTTCAGTACTCAAGATTTTCTTAATGACGATTATGTCATAGAAGCTGCATCAGTGGTTTATTATAAAACCAATATTCAAAGAATGGTTGTAGCAAGTGCTTTGGTCGTTTTATTAGTCTTAATTTTAATATCTAAAAAAAGGAAGCGTTCATGAAATACCTAATAATAGCATTAATGGCTATCACATCAAATTTAATGGCAAAACCAAAGTTTACTGATCAACAGATTGCAGCAATGACGCCACAGTATTTCAAAAGAAATCATTCTGCTCCAAAACTTACCGGATTAAAAATTTATACTAAAGATGGGGAAAGGACATATTACGTCGAAATCCTTGCTGATAGAAATCGTTCGAGTGATGACCTGAGTTTTGCAGTATCTGCATTAGCTAATATGGGACAATATGCAAAAAAACCATTTAAAAAGTATGTCGTAGTTATGCATTATGATGTACGTGGTAAAACTTCAGATATTTGCGAAGCAAATGCTCGCTGCACAGCTGATTATATGATTAGAAAACAAGTTAATTATGATCATTGGTATAATAAATGTATCAAGTTCACATCCATTTAAAGGATTGATTATTAAACGATTTTTACTACTATATGGTCTATTACTTTGTAGTTCAATATCTTCTCAACAAATTGACACATTAGATTTTAAACTACCTGCTTTTTCATTTACACCAAAAGTTTTTCACCATCCTTCACGTGTTCTACTTAATTCTAAAATATTTGAATTAGAAGTTTTTACCGATTTTCCAAAGGAAGATATAAGGCAAGTTAGTTTATTTTATAGAACCGACGCAGCCCCAAGGTACATCGAACATTTATTTGAGCAGAATGAAAAACGCTATGTTTTTCGTTTTAATCCTAAAAAAACCCCCGCAGTTTATATAACATACTTTTTTACAGTTTCACTTAATAATGGCTCAATGTATGCCACGCCCGTTGATAGCTCAGGAACTTTGGTTCCAATTACAAAATATTTGTTAGATCCTGCAGAATATTATAAAAAACGATCAGAGATAAAAAATTGAGCGACAAAATATCCATAGTACAATCACTTAGAGATAAAATAAATGATCATAATTATCGTTATTATGTTTTAAATGATCCACTGATTTCTGATAGTGAATATGATCAACTATTTAGAGAGCTGGAAAATTTAGAGCAAAAAAGTCCTGAACTAGTAACTCAAGATTCCCCAACTCAACGAGTTGGGACTACCCCATTAAAATCATTTGGTACAATTCAACATAGCATACCAATGCTTTCATTAGAAAATGCAATGGATGAAGATGAGCTACTATCATTTTATGAACGATTACAAAAGGGTCTTAATAACAAAGATAAAATTTCTATTATTGCTGAACCTAAACTAGATGGGTTAGGAGTTGAATTGGTATATGAGAATGGGTTTTTCATCCATGGTTCTACTAGAGGAGATGGAATAACTGGAGAAAATATTAGTCAAAATTTAAAAACAATTCCATCTATCCCATTATCATTAAGAACCAATAAAAGAAATGCAATTCAATTACTTGAAGTTCGTGGTGAAGTATTCATAACAAAATCGGGTTTTGACCAATTAAATAAAACTCGTTTGGCTGAGGGGCTAGATCCATTTGCTAATCCGAGAAATGCAGCTGCTGGAAGTCTTCGTCAGCTTGATTCAAAGATCACTTCTCAACGTCCGCTATCAATTTTCTGTTATGAAGCTGGTAACATTAATGGTGAGACCTTCAACTCACATAAAGAATTTTTATCAGCACTTAAAGATTGGGGATTCCCTGTAAATCCTGAAGTCAAGGTAGTTAATAATATAGATGAGATGATTGTTTATCATAGTAATCTTGAAAATAAACGCAATACACTCCCTTATGAAATTGACGGCACTGTTTTTAAGGTAAATAAAAACGAGCAGCGCAATGTTTTAGGGGCAAGAAGTAGATCCCCCCGATGGGCGATAGCTGGAAAATTTAAATCACAACAAGTTACAACAATCGTGACTGATATTATCGCATCGGTTGGTAGAACCGGAGCAATCACACCTGTTGCTAAACTTAACCCAGTGAATGTAGGTGGTGTTATAGTTACTAATGCAACGCTACATAATCAGGATGAAATTATCCGAAAAGATATTCGTATAGGAGATACTGTATTAATACAACGTGCCGGTGATGTGATCCCTGAAATTGTAAAAGTAATTCAGGGAAAGCGATCTTCAAATACAGTACAATATTTTTTACCTAAACTTTGTCCAGCGTGTGAACATGAAGTTTTTCGACCTGAAGGAGAAGCGATCTCAAGGTGTCAAAATCTTTCCTGCCCGGCCCAAGTTAAAGGAAGGATTGAACATTTTATTTCAAAATCAGCATTAGATATTGATGGTTTTGGGGAAAAACTTGTGAATCAATTAGTTGATAATAAAATGATTCAGACTGTGGATGATATTTTTAAACTCAACTTTCAGGATTTAGTCAACTTGGAAAGAATGGCAGAAAAATCTGCCCAGAATATTATTGACGCAATTGATTCAAGTAAAAAAACAACATTTAATCGGTTTGTGTATGCGCTTGGTATACGAAATGTTGGATCACATTTATCAAAAGTTATTGAAAGAGCCTTTAATGCCAATATTAATGATTTTATTAATGCTACTTTTGAGGCACTTGAAAAAATTGATGAAGTTGGCCCAATAGTCGCAGAAACTATTACAAGATTTTGGAAAGATAGATCCAATATTGACGTTGTAGAGTCTTGTCTAGCATTAGGTGTGAAACTAGATTCTGGATCCGAACTTCATAGCAAAAAATTAGAAAATAAAATAATTGTTTTTACTGGGACCCTAACCCAATTTTCACGTGCTGAGGCAAACGCAATGACTGAAAGTCATGGCGGAAAATCAACCGGATCAGTCAGTAAAAATACAGACTATGTAGTTGCAGGCAATGCTGCAGGTTCAAAATTAAATAAAGCAAAAAAACTTGGAGTTGCAGTATTAACAGAAGAAGAATTTTTAAAACTTATTAAATGAAAGCTTATATATGAAAAAAATACTTTTATGGATAATTCCTCTCATTTTATTTGCTGAGGAAAAAACACTGTCATCTATCCTGGTTGCAGATGGATTCAAAAAACCGGTTTTTGTAACCTCATATCCAAACGATTCAAAATTGCTTTATGTTGTTGAGCAGGCTGGGTTGATCAGAATAATAAAAAATGGGGAAAAACTTAATAAGCCTTTTTTTGATATAAACAATAAAGTGGTAAATCCAAATAGACCTGGAGATGAACGAGGTTTACTGGGATTTGCATTCCATCCAAATCATATTAATAATGGAAAATTCTACATCAATTATATGAATAATAATGGGTTTACTATTGTATCAGAATTTTTAGTTAGTTCTCAATTAAATGCTGATCATAAATCAGAGCGGATCATTTTGAAGCTTGAGCAGCCCTATCGCAATCACAATGGTGGCGATATAAAATTTGGACCTGATGGTTATCTTTATATATCAATTGGGGATGGCGGTAAAGCAGGTGACCCTCTCAATGCAGGCCAGGATTTGAATTCAATTTTTGGGAAAATAATCCGTATTGATGTAAATGGAAAACCTTATGCAATTCCAAAATCTAATCCATTTTATGATAAAAAAGATACACGTGGCGAAATATGGGCATGGGGCCTAAGAAATGTCTGGCGATTTTCTTTTGATCAAAAAACAGGCGATATATATTATGGAGATGTTGGGCAAAATAAATGGGAGGAAGTTAATTTTGAGCCAGCTATAACTAAAGGTGGCTTGAATTTTGGTTGGCGGATTATGGAAGCAAATCACTGTTATGACCCACCAGAAAATTGTCCGACCAAAGGTTTAACAAAACCAATTGTTGAATACCCCAACGATGCTAACTATATGGTTGTACTTGGTGGTGGGTCACAAACCGATGCAGAAGGATGCTCCGTTACAGGGGGCTATGTTTATCGTGGGACAAAGATTAAAAGTATGCAGGGCGTGTATATTTTTGGGGATTATTGTTCCGGGAATATTTGGACCCTTAATGTGATTAATGGGAAAGCTGTAAATTTTAGTAACCGCACAGAAGAAATCAATCTAGGCAATGGAGAATTCACTACATATATTTCATCTTTTGGACAAGATAGTGATGGTGAATTATATATTGTTGATTATAATGGCGGTGTTTATAAACTAATTGAAAACAACTAAAAAGGTTAATAATGGATAAACTACCAATGAAAATTGATAATGTATTAGATGATATTGTACTTATTGTTCTTGATGGTCATGAACCATTAAAAGAACTGGGAGTAGACCAAAATAAAATATATGTGAGAGTAGTTGGATACGATGAATACGGGATGTGGGTTGATCGCCCATCATTCAAAATACCAATAATAAAAAATGGTAATTTGGAAAGTGAAAAAGATGTTGCTGCCTCAATGCTAATTCCTTGGGGCTTTATAGCATCTATTGTCCATTTCCCTGATGTTGAAGGCTTTGATTTCCCAAATCCATTTGATACTTCTATCGGTTTTGATCCTGAGGGAGAATGAAACCTTCTGCCATTTCAATCCAAAATCTCAAAAAGAGTTATGGTGATACCACTGCTCTTAAAGGTATAGATATAGAAATCAATGACGGAGAATTTTTTGGACTACTAGGTCCAAATGGTGCTGGCAAAACAACTACAATTAATATTTTAACGGGTCTAGTAAGAAAAGATTCAGGTTCAACTGATATATTTGGTCATGATACAATTTCTAATTATCGATTTACCAGGTCTCAAATTGGAATATCTGCTCAAGAATTTGCCCAAGATTGGTTCTTTCCTATTGAAAAATTGCTTTATTTCCAAGCAGGTTATTACGGTATATCTAAAGCAAAAGCTAAAAGTAAGGTTGATGAATTATTTGAAAGATTAGGACTTGAAAAAAAACGTCAATCAAGACTACGTCAATTATCTGGCGGTATGAAACGAAGATTCCAAATTGCAAAAGCATTAGTTCATGATCCTAAAATATTAATTCTTGACGAGCCAACAGCTGGAGTGGATGTAAAACTCCGTCACGAGTTATGGCAATATTTTAGAGAGTTACATCAAACCGGTAAAACTATTTTATTGACTACTCATTACATTGAAGAAGCTGAAATGTTATGCGACCAAGTTGCTATAATTGATAACGGAGAAGTTATCACTAAAGGAACACCAAAAAATTTAACTGGTAAACAAGGTGATTCTGGAATAACAATTAATTTATCTGAGACTGAAGTTGATCTAAAAAATCATTTAAAAGAATTTTCCTATTCTCTTGATGATGAAAGGATTCATTTTGTCAGTAGCGACCCTGAAGCAGATCTGCCCAAAATCATAAATAAGATTACTAAAGCAGGATGTCATATACAGCGCGTTGAAACAACAAAATCATCTTTAGAAGATGTATTTTTAAAACTCACAGGAAAAGGAATCAACGAATGAACTGGGTTGGATTTTGGACTTTGACCTCTCGAGAAGTTGGACGTTTTTTCTCTGTATATAGGCAAACCATTATTCCTGGATTATCATCATCTATGCTATATATTGTTATTTTTGGTTTTACTCTTGAAAAACGCATTTCATCCATTGATGGGATCCCTTATACTATATTTATTATTCCTGGCCTTATAATGATGAACGCACTAACAAATGCTACTTCAAATTCTGCTTCTTCAATGCTTCAAATGAAACTTCTAGGACAGTTACCAGATATTTTACAAGCACCTCTATCTAGTTTTGAGATTTCTTTAGCCTACATTATTGGAGGTACAGTAAGGGGAACTGTTAATGGAATATTAATTCTTATTGTTGGAGTATGGTTAGGCAATATGACCATTGCCCATCCTTTATCAACTATTGGATTTATTCTAATTGTATCATGGGCATTTTCTTCAATTGGATTGTTACTAGGTCAATTAGCCGAATCATGGGATCAATTGGCTACGATGCAAAATTTCATTTTAACGCCACTAAGTTTTCTTGGAGGTATCTTCTATTCAATTAAAATGTTACCTGATTGGGCACAGGTCGCTAGTCAATACAATCCTATTTATTATATGATAAATGGGCTCCGTTACACCATATTAAATACATCAGATTCAAGCCCCCATACAAGCTTAGGTGTGGCAATAATGTTAACAATTATTTTTTCAATAGCAGCAATTATGCTTATGGAAAGTGGTAAAAAAATAAAGCATTGAAAAAATATTTATTTTTATCACTATTTATTTTTTTACCACTTTCAGGTCAAACAGATACAACAGCCTGGAAACAATATTTACGACTAGGCATAGTTAATGTCGATTCAACTAATGGTGGATTTGGATATTTTCGTCTAAATCGAATAACTACAAATACATTCCGTGATTTGAGATTTTTTGCGTATGGATTAGAAAATAATTCATTTATTTATTTAAGGTATAAATCCAGTGATAAATATTTATCTCAACCCAAATTTTATAGATATACTATTACCTCATTTAGAAAGAATACACGTGCAAATGTCAATTTGCAGTATCATTTCAATCAAGGCTTTGGTTATTTTATTAAGGATTATAATAATGGTTTAATAAATATGGAATTAGGTCATGCCTTTGATACATCAGATTACCTAAATGCTACTCGTAAAACTTCTTATTTAAGAACTGGTGTTTTTTGGGATCATGATACCAATTATTTTTCTTCGAAATTAGAGTTCGAACACTTTTCGCAAATCAGTGAAGTCATTGAAAATAGACTATCTAGAAGCATCTATCTTTTAGAATTAATTTTTCCTTTAAAGAGTGGAGTTTTTATTAACATTAATTATGAGAAAGAAGATTACATTGGAAAAAATCAAACTGATGCAGCATCAATTATATTAGCAGTCCAATGGAGAGGAAATTTTAAAATATAATTATATTTTCTAAGGTCTTTTTATAAATGCTAGCATGGTTCTAGGATGTTCATCTACAATCATTAAAAATCCTTTTTTATCTATTCGAACCAGACCTTCCCAATTTCTTGAATTTTTATTTAGAACTAACTGAATTGGTAATGTGTCTGTTTTATAAATTTTGTTACCATCTATTTTAAACTCAACTAATCTCTCAACATGGTCAAATTTTTCATGAGTTTTCCCCTTCACAATATTAGTCAATACTAAATCTTTGCCAGGTTTTAGACGTTTTTTTTCACCAGGCCAGAAAAAGTTTATTGCCCAAAACCTGTCTTGATTATCTAATTCAGTAATATCTGTAATTCTATATTCAATATTAGGGAAAGAGGATGAGCTTTTTTGTTTTAATGATGAATTATAAAAGGATGCTTTTGGTTCTGCATTAACATTAAGTCCATTGGCTTCGAATAATACCATTATACGATACTTATATTTCAAAATACTTTCATAACCCATGTTCTTAATATTTACAGGCAGCGGCATTTCTACTATTTTTTCTGAGTCAATTCTTAATGTTTTATTTCTCATATCAATTGAGCCTCTAGCGATAAAACTCTTCATTTTGTCATCAATTTTAGATTCTATAATTAAATATGCTTTGTTTCCAATAAAACAAATTGCTTCAAAGCCTTGATATCCTTTGATGGAATTAAAATAATCAGGCATAATGATATCTATTTTACCTGGATTGAGAGGGGTTTTTCGATCGCTATTCAACCAATCATTTATTACTGATTTTTTTAAGTAATAAAAACGTGGTTTTGATTCATTGACATATTGAGGCATAAGAATCAGGTTTTGGTTATACCATGCTAAGCCAGACATCTCTAGACTACGATCTGATGCCTCACCCGTTAATAAAATTTCTATTGGAAGAATTTCATTAGCAGATATTATCTGATAGCAAAATAAAGTCAGGATAAAATTTTTAATTAATCTGTTTCTCACTTATTATCGCCTGGTTTGTACACTTTCTCTAGGTTCAATTTAATATCTTCTAGATCCATGAATACTGGTTTCATTTTATGAGATGCAAAGAGCTTAGCTTGATCATCATAATGTATTGAACTACTATCTAATGTAGATGACCCAAATTGATGGATACTGTTTGCAGAAACATTTCCTTCTTGATCCCATTCAACAATTTGAAAATAACAATCTCCTGCAATTGCAATTTTGATATCATCTTGTTTTTTTGAGTATATTGCTCTTACAATATCAGGGCCTCCACTAAGAGGTAAATCTGTTTTTCCTCTTTTTAAACGTAAAATATCACCCCATTTCACATCTAAAGTGCCATAATATTTTATTGACCATTTGACTGCTGATTCTAATCGACTCATTATTTCTGAATAATTGTAATTGTATTTATTTGGATCAAAATGTGGTCTAATTGCATCATATGCCAAATGCATCGCTGTATTTGTACTATCTGTATCTAGATCCCAATTTTTTAGTATTGATAGAGCTTCAATAATATCTGGATCATTACTAACTGCCTCATTTAAAAATTTGTTTAAATTAACAGCCATTACAGATTTTTTAGAATACTTTGTATCAAATTTATATTGATAAAACTCTTCTCTTGTAATTGATTTATCAGCACCATATGTCTCATGCATTCTTAAGGCTCGGTTTGTTTGGAAAAGTTCTATACCAAGATTTTTTGGAAAGAATGATTTATCAGGATTATCATATCCAGTAGTTGAAAGAAATGGTGTACTATTGCAATTTTGCAGAAATCCTGATTTTGGATTTAATACTTTCGGTAAATCATCATATGAAAAGTATCCTCTCCATAAGGCACGTCCTGTGGTTCCTGGTATAATTCCACTCCAATTATATGCATCTGTTCCTCTAATTGGTAGAAGTGCATTATAAACATAAAATAGATTACCATCTTTATCAGCATAAAGTGTATTAAACATGGGAAGAGCTAACATACTCATTGCTTCATTGAACTCTTTTAAATTTCTTGATTTATTCATCTTAAACCATTGTTCTACGTGTCGAACCTCACCATATCCGGCATACCTCACGGCAAAGTATCCATGATCATTTTTAACTACAGGTCCATGTACTGACCAAAGAATTTCTTTACTAAACTTCCAACTAAATGGGCCCCATAATTTTACTGGAATAATAGCTTTTTTTTCTTCTAGACTTTCCCAACGTCCTTGAAAAAGATATTTATTTTTTTCATCAGGATGCATCTGTAATTCATAAACATCGATCAAATCAGGACGATTTACAGTGTGGCTCCAACCAAGATTTCGATTGTGTCCTAAAAACACTACGGGTGATCCTGGAAATAAACCACCTACAATATCTAATCCTTCCTCACTTTTTAAATGAGCTTCGTACCAAGCTACAGGACCTGTCCATGGTTGATGAGAATTAATTGCTATTCTAGTATGTCCATCTGCCGATCGAGCGGGACTAACAGCAACCACATTTGAGCCAAGTAACCTTTGCTCAAATTGATTTTTTTCTTGAGTATCTAAGTTTGCTGCAAGATATGGTTTTTTATTTGATGCTAGATCTGATAGGATATTATCTAATCCAAACATTAGAGGCATACGGTGAACAAAACCAGCAATAATATCTTTGCCAGAAACTGGAAATAACCCTCGCATAACCTGATCAGGATTTTTATAAGCATAGTGATTTAATCCATCAGCGTATCCATCGCATATAGCACGTACTTCTTTTGATACTTGATTTATATTATCACTTACAACTTGTTCAATTTTTAGCAATTGGACCATGTAGTCGTTACCTGCTCCAACTTTACCATGCTCTTGAGCTAATCTACCTTTTGATGCTAATATAATATTTTGAATAGTTTTAAAATCATCTTCTGCATGAGCAAATGCTAAGCCATATGCTGTATCTTTATCTTTTATCCCAAAAATATGAGGTACACCCCAATTATCACGATATATAGTAACCGAATAATCTTTAAATAATTCCTTATTTATTGGGGCATGATAAATGGGTTTAATTAGATTATATACAATAAATAAAATTGCTGCTATAATAGCAAATGAAGCATAATATCTACTTTTTAACATATGTGACTAATTTGGTTAATTATAAATTGATATGTAAGTTTAATCAATATGAATTTATTATTGAAGAATAACTCTAGCCCGGTAATTATTATATTTTTTTTATCAATAATTTTTGTATCCTGTGCAATCCAAAAAATAGAGATTCCAAAGCCAAACCTAACTATGGCAAATAAAATACAATTTGATGCGGAATCTAAAGAAGTATGGGTATATGATTTTCAAGGACAGGGGCACTATTTTAATCATGCTACAAAAAATGTTATTAATGCTTTCAATAACAAAACAGAAAATATTAATAGTCAAACGTTTCAGCTTTACTGTAACTATCATACATATAATGAAATGGTATTTATTGAGGAAAAAAGTGTTTCTGTTTTTAAAGCCAGTACAAAATTTATATCAAATCAAAAAGGCGATAATATAAACTCTAATCAAAGCGGGATGACTAATTCAAGAAATAGCGATAACAATTCCCCAAGTTCTTCGCAAAGTGGATCAATAAAATCTAGCGGAAGTTCTGGAGGGTCAGAAAATAGTCAAACAACAATCCAAGTTGATAAAAAAAACTGAACTACCATTCAAATTCACCATCGTTAATTTTCCATAAATACAACGATGCGACTGTGCGGTAGGGTTTCCAAATTTCTGATTGATCTATCATATATTTGATTGTAGGTAAGGTGTCCATATTTTTTATAAATGCAAACCCCTTTTGAATTGCTAAATCACCTAAGGGGAATACATCCGGTCTAGCTAGTGAAAATATTAGAAACATATCTATAGTCCATTGACCTATTCCTTTAACGTCTAAAAGAATATTACTTATTTCTCTATTGCTCATTTTTTCAATATTGGAGAACTGTGTTTCAATTTGTTCCCATTTTATTGATAGATCCTTTAGGTAAATAATTTTTTGTTTAGATAAACCAACTTTTTGCAATACTTCTGCAGGTACTACCAATATATTATTAGGATAAGGGAAATCATTATTCCCAAATAAATTATTGAACCGCTCGTAAATCGCAGCAGCAGCCTTGCCACTTAATTGTTGATAAATAATTGATCTAACAAGTGATTCAAAATGATTATTGATAGGTTCAAAGTTTGGTGAATCATATTTACTTATTAGCTTTGCCATAATTGGATCCACTTTTCGCAAATGTGTTTTTGCCTTATCAATATTCATAATATGTAATAATCAAAGAAAGAAATTGGGATTAATGCTGATAGTTTATCAGCAAAATACTATACTATAGTTCCGCCATAATAGTAGCACGTTCAGCTTCAATACGATCTTTATTCTCACCTTTTTCATCCAAAATATCAAGTACATCTAGAGCTCTATTATATAGACCTTGCTCTTTTAATACATGGACTAATGTAAATGTTGCAAGCCGAGGACTTACTGCTACTTCTTGTAATATTACATCAGTAGGTATAGGCTTTTTTGCTTTTGATTTCTTTGACTTTTTAGGAGATAAATAATCATTTGCAAATTGATTATTTGGATCTATTTCCTGTGCACGTTTCCAACTTGATGATAGAGTGTTTTTGGACCTACCTAACTGTTCTTGAAGCATTGGAAGAGCGGATACAGCTGTTTCATGATTAGGGTATTTTTCTAATACTTTTTTCATCAACTTTTCTGCTGCAACTAAATTGCCTAACCCCATTTCAGCTTGAGATAAAATAAAAGTTCCTTCTGTCGAATCTGGATGATGTTTTAGTCCAATTTCACAAACTCGTTTAGCACGATCATACTGTCCTTGACGTTGATATATTTCTGCAAGGACTGGGAATAATACTGTATCAAAGTGATCAGCAAAATATAATTCTAATTCTGTAATATTATTTAATTCCATCTAACGACGATTTTCTTTAACCCAATTAGTTATATAATCTACTGTTTCCTGGACAGGGGTGCCAGGGCCAAATAATTTTCCCACACCCATATCTTCTAATAACATAACGTCTTTCTTTGGGATAATACCACCACCAACAAGCAATACATCATCAATATTTTTTTCTTTCATCAATTTTAGAATATTTGGGAAAATAGTCATGTGGGCATTGTTTAAACTTGAAAGAGCTATAACATCTACATCTTCTTGTAATGCAGATGATACTATCTTTTCAGGTGTTTGGCGCAAGCCTAAATAAATCACTTCCATTCCTGCATCACGATAAGCTGCAGCAAGGACTTTTATTCCTCTATCATGACCATCTAGGCCTGGCTTAGCCATTAAAATTCGTATTTTGCGTTCCATTTATAAGGAAATTACAATTAATAATTTATTGAATCGAGAATTGATATTTTGTACTAAAACTAAAAAAAATAGGTTAATCTGACACCCAAACATTTTCCTTACCATAGTTACCCCTAAGTTTCTTAAGGAATGATTGATGAGAAGAAACTTTTATATTATGAGAAAAAATACGTTGTTGTTTTCCTCTATCATTCGGGACATGAAACATAAGTCCACATTTTCCTTTGTGTCCTTTTGCCAAATCAAACAATGCATCTACATCTACATTTGACATTTGATCAGGATCAATTCTAATATTAATATTCTTTGAATAAAGATCTCTTGCTTTATCAACTGTAATAATTTCATCGGCGATAATTTTTAAATCAGAAAAATCCGTATCATCTGTGGGTTTACCCTTAACAAAAATAACCATATCATTCTTAATTAATTGTTTGTATTTGGAAAATGTATCACTAAATGCTAGAATTTCAGCTTGACCACCAAGACAATCTAATTTAAAGAAAGCCATTTGATTATTTTTGCGATCAAAATGCATTTTAACTTCACCGATTGCTCCGCCTATACGAACTTTATCATCATTATTCATAATAACCTTATCCGTAAAATCAAAATTTGAAAATTCTTCCAATTCATCAGCATATTTGAGCAATGGGTGACCGGAGAGATAAAGTCCTAGAACTTCCTTTTCATTTTCTAATAATTGACTTTCTTCCCATTCATCGTTTGAGACTAATTGAGGAACCAAAGTCATATCTTGTCCATTTGAACTTTTTGCGCCAAAAAGATCCACCTGGTTCCTAGCATTATTTTCTTGAACAGTCTGCCCGTACTTCAGTACAGTATCAATTGAATTATGTTTTTGTGCACGATTACCTTCTAAGCTATCAAGTGCACCAGCCATATTTAAACTTTCCAATACTTTTCTATTTACAGCTTTTAAAGTCACTTTTGAAGTAAAATCAAATAATGTATCAAATGTCCCGGAATTATTTCTGGTGACTATAATTTCTTCAAGTGCTTTTGTACCCACATTTTTTATAGCATTAAGCCCAAATGAAATTGTGTTATTATTGATAGGGTGAAAATTAATATCTGATACATTGATATCAGGTGGGTCAACTTCAATTTTCATCTTACGACATTCATTAATAAGAATAACAATACGATCAATATTTGACATTTCACTTGTTAGGTTAGCGCTCATGAATTCTGCTGGATAATGTGTTTTTAACCAAGCTGTTTGATATGCAACGTATGCATAGGCAGTAGAATGACTTTTATTAAACCCATATTCCGCAAATCTTTCAATTAATTCATAGATGCTATTTGCTTTTGTTTTAGATATATTATGTTTTTTCTGTGCACCCTCAACAAATTTAATCTTTAACTCATCCATAAGTTTTTTTATTTTTTTACCCATCGCTCTTCTCATAATATCTGCTTCAGCAAGTGAAAAATCTGCAACCTCATGAGCGATTTGCATAACTTGCTCTTGATAAACAATAATTCCGTATGTTTCTTCGAGAATAGGTTTCATACTTGGGTGAGTATACTTGATCTTTGTTTTGCCTGCCTTTCGTGATATAAAATCACCAATATTTTTCATCGGACCTGGTCTATATAATGCATTCATTGCAATTAAATCTTCAATCACGGTTGGTTTTAGTTTTTTCAAAAACTCACGCATTCCTGAAGATTCGAATTGAAAAACACCTGTAGTTAAACCTTTAGCAAAAAGTTTATAAACATTTTTATCATCTAGTGGAATTTTATCAATATCTACATCATCACCTTTAGCTCTTACAAGTTTTACTGTGTTATCAATAACTGTTAGATTTCTAAGTCCTAAAAAATCCAATTTTAGTAGACCTAATTCCTCTAGCCCCTTCATATCATATTGTGATGTTACATCACCTTGGGGTGATCTATAAAGTGGCACATAATCTGTTAAATCGCCAGGTGCGATAACAACTCCTGCGGCGTGGGTTGAAGCATGACGGTTCATTCCTTCTAGAGTTTTTGACAGCTCAATTACTTCTTTGTATTCACCTGATGCTGCTTCGCTTAATTCAGGGCTCTGGTCTAATGCCTCATCAAGAGAAATATTTATAGTTGTAGGAATCATTTTTGCTATACGATCAATTTCACCAAATGAATATCCTAAAACACGCCCTACATCACGTACTGCTTGACGAGCCTTCATTTTTCCAAATGTTATTATTTGAGTAACAGAATTTTCTCCATATTGATTCTTAATATAATCGATGACCTCACCTCTACGTTCAATGCAAAAATCAATATCAATATCTGGCATACTAATTCTATCAGGATTTAAAAAACGTTCAAATAGCAGATGGTGTCTTATTGGATCTATTGTTGTAACACCCAATGAATATGAAACTAAACTTCCTGCAGCAGAACCTCGTCCAGGGCCCACCGGTATATTATTATCTTTAGCATATTTCACAAAGTCAGCAGTAATTAAAAAATAACCGGCGAAACCCATTTTTTTTATAACATTTAATTCATGATCTAATCGATTAGATAATTCATTAGTGTAATCTCCATACTTTTCTGTAATACCTTGTTTACATAAAGCTTTTAAGTACTCATCGGGGGTTTGGTTTGGTGACTCCTTTGGGATAGGAAAATTGGGCAGATGATAATCACCCATTGGAATCTCAATCTCAATACTATCTGCAATCTTACGAGTATTTTCAATAGCACTTGGTATATCTTTAAATAATTCAAACATCTGATCCTGAGTTTTAAAATAAAACTCAGGTGTTGCATAGCGTAAACGATTGGGATCATCTCGATCTTTACCTGTACCTAAACATATATGAACATCATGAGCCTCCCAGTGTTCATGTTTAGCATAATGAGCATCATTAGTACATACCATAGGGAGATCTAATTCTGTAGAAAGTTTTTTAATATTTTCTACGTTTTTTTCCTCATCTGGTATACCATGATTTTGAATTTCTAAATAAAAACGATCAGGGAAAATTTCTGAAAATCTTAATGCAGCCTCTTTAGCACCTTCCCAATCATCTCTTAACATTTTTTCAGGGATTTCACCTTTTAAACAACCTGATAAACAGATAAGACCATCACTATGCTCTCTCAATAAATCTATATCAATTCTGGGTCGATAATAGAATCCTTCTAAATATCCATATGTTACAAGTTTCATCAAGTTCTTATATCCAGCATAATTTTTTGCCAAAAGAACGAGATGATTATTTCCCCAACCTCCATCAGATCTAGGTTTTTTATCAAAACGACTTCCTGTCGCTACATAAGTTTCACATCCTATAATTGGTTTTATACCAGCTGATTTAGCTGATTTATAATATGGTATTACACTAAACATATTACCATGTTCTGTTAGTGCAACTGAATCCATACCAAGATCATCTATAGTATTAACTAATGTCTGAACAGTTTGAGCTCCATCTAATAGACTGTAATCAGAATGATTATGTAGATGTACAAATTCTGAATTCATTATTATAAAATATCCATGTTAAAAAATTTCCTTAACATACAATTATTCGATCGGTTTCCCACTAGTATTATATCTCAATTTTTAATACTCGCAAATCACCATTATAATCTGGTATCAAATCTATTTTATTGAAATCTGATGAATTGAAAATATTGAAAGCTTTTATTGGATGTGAGCCTAGTCCAACCTCTAAAATCATTTTACCATCTTTTTTACTCAATTTTTTCGCAATACCACAAAATCTTCTATAAAACTCCAGGCCATCCTCATTATCAGTAAGTGCTATATGAGGCTCATAATGGCTAACATCTGACATAATAGTATTCATTTCATATTTTGAAATATATGGTGGATTTGAAACTATTAGATCATACTCCCCTTTCGGGGTTTCTTTCATGAAATCTAATTTTGAAAATGTAACATTTGATATTTTATTTACTCTAACATTGTTTTTTGCTATTTCCAATGCACTAGTTGATATATCTATTGAAAGAATCTTGGCATCTTTTCTTGCAGAACCAATTGCAATTGCAATGCAACCAGAACCTGTTCCAACTTCTAGTACTTTGGGTCTTGATAAAGTTTTAAGGGAATCAATTGCTATCTCAACTAATTTTTCTGTTTCCATCCTAGGGATTAAAACTTCGGGAGAAACTGATATTTCATTTCCATAAAATTCTGTTCTACCGGTTATATATTGTACAGGTTTATTTTTTATTCTTTGATTAAGCCATTCATTAAAACAGGATACTTTATTTTGATTAACTTTTTGTTCAGAGTTTAAATATAGATCAGAACGTTTATAATGCATTAAATCACATAAGAGCCATTCTATTTCATCTCTAGCTTCCTTGAATCCATTCGATAATAAGTAATTCTCTCCCCAATGCATTATATCAAGAACTTTCCATTCCTGATTAATATTATTTTTTAAGCTGATCAAGTTATTCTACAAATGATGCTAGCTGATCTTGTTGATCAGCTAATTTAAGATTTTCAATAATAGAGTTAATTTGTCCATCCATAACACCCTCAAGATTATAAGCGGTAAAATTAATTCTGTGATCGGTTATGCGACCTTGAGGGAAATTATAAGTCCGTATTTTAGCTGATCGATCTCCTGTTGAAACCATATTTTTACGAGCTTTTGCTCTTTCGCTCGCAATCTTTTCTTGCTGTGCTGCTAATAACCTTGATCGAAGAACTTTTAATGCTGCTGCTTTGTTCTTATGCTGAGATGTTTCATCTTGACAGGTAACAACCACACCTGTCGGGATATGGGTAATACGTATAGCTGATTCTGTTTTATTTACGTGCTGACCCCCAGCGCCACTTGCACGATATGTATCAATTTTTAAATCAGAATCTATTATTTCAATATCAGCT
>ENA-UPTF01000894-UPTF01000894.1-marine-metagenome-genome-assembly--contig:-NODE-894-length-19909-cov-4.733612_pt1 | contig 19909 bp, 19 predicted proteins | sample MGYA00238166_ERZ767019 | MGnify/ENA primary metagenome ERZ767019 (study PRJEB28930, sample SAMN06266391) | marine metagenome | isolation source: Sea water from 250 m depth | place: Atlantic Ocean | study... | reverse complement strand
ATCCGGCCAAGGAGTACATCGTTGATGGGAATCTGTCCAAACACCGCCAACATGAACACGACGCCAACCGCCAGAGCGACTGAGCCTGTGGCGCCGACCATCAGAGCAAAAAACACAACCTGTATAGCGGCAACTACAAGAAAAACCAGCTTAAGTGATACGCGGTCGAGCAGGTAGCCGACTATAAGTTGTCCGACCGAAGCCAACGCAAACACAACGAACGCAAAACTACCCACCGAGGTAGCCGTAACAGCGAGTTCTCCCAAACGTTCGTCAAATACCTTGGGTAACGAAAATGTTGTGCTCTGAAATACTAACCCGCCGACCGCGGTCGAAAAAAAAATGACAGCAAAGATCTTAATTAACACCGGGCGGGGAACCTGTAACATCTGGTCAGACTTTGCTTTCCCCACAGTCACCTTGTCCGCAGTGCCCCTCGACTGACGGGTCGCGGAAAGAAACAGCGCATAGGCGCATCCAATTGCAACACATACTACGCCTGGCCAAACAAATGCTGAGCGCCAACCGGTTTGATCAATCAGGAACCCCGTAATCAAGGCCGCGCAACCTACGCCCAGATTTCCGAATACACCATTAACTGCCAACGGCATTCCGGTTCTCACTCGGCCCTGCACTACCATTGCCAAACCAACAGGGTGATAAATCGCACCAAACATGCCAATGACAAATAATCCTAACCCGATTTGCACGGGTGTATCTGCCAAGGCAGTGAGTACAGAAGAAGCACCGATTCCTAAGAAAAATACCAGCATCATTCCTTCTCGACTCCATTTGTCGGCCAGCCAACCGGCTGGCACTGCAAATAAACCAAAAGCCACAAATCCAGGGGTTGCATAGGGAATAAGCTGTGCATAGCCCATGCCCCACTCCCGCGCCAGTGCTAGGGCTGCAACTGCCGAAAAAATTAGGATGATCAAATGATCGAAAAAATGGCCAACATTAAGAAATAGGAACTCCAACTGCCGCCGCTTCATATGCCGATTCCTATTTGTGGTTGTTCTACTTCCAAGTGCCGGAATTCATCCCGTTATTGAGCAGTCTCAACCCGCTGTTGGAATATGACATCAGTTTGACACACAATCAGCACTTACGATACTGAATCATCAGGAGCAGGTATGTCTTGGATAAAGACAATTCCATATGAGAGCGCCTCTGGCTATCTGCGTACGCTGTACGATCGAGTCAAAGGCCCCGACAATAACGTTGACAACATCATGATGGCCCATAGCCTGCGTCCCCATACCATGGACGGCCATATGGTGATCTACAAGAATGTACTGCACCATTACGCGAATTCACTACCCAAATGGTTTCTGGAGACAATCGGTGTTTGGGTCAGTATGTTGAATCGTTGCGACTATTGTGTTGAACACCATTTTTCTGGCCTTAAACGACTGCTAAATGATGATGAGCGTAGCAACCAGTTGCGGCAACGGCTGGAAGAAGCGGACATCGAAAGTCTTGATCTCACTCCTCGCGAAAAGCTGGCACTGTCTTATGCACAACAACTGACACTAACGCCGGCCGAGATGAACGCATTGTTAATTGAAGAGTTGCGCAGTAGTGGATTTGAGGATGGTGAGATCTTGGAGATCAATCAAGTCGTCGCCTATTTCAACTATGCCAACCGGACCGTTCTTGGACTCGGCACGTCGACTGATGGAGATATTATTGGTCTCTCACCGGGCAACTCTGAGGACCCGGATGACTGGCGGCATGACTGACTCGCAGGGTTGTTTAAAGTCACAAAAACAACAGCACTATCTTAAAACACGGGCTCCAAAGCAATTCCACCACGCAAAGTATCAGCCTCAACCCGCCGCCAAAGAGGTGCATGATCTTCGGGTAACGCCCGGTTACCAGACGGACATAACCAGATTCGCATCAAATTTCGTTTATATCCCAGTTCCCCATCATCGATAAATGGTCGACGGGCATGATAAATCACATGATTGTTCAACAACTGGATATCGCCTGGCTCAAACACACTTTCCACACAGTATTCATCGGCAAGGTCGGCTAGAAGGTCCAGCGCAGCCCATTGGTCATCTGTCATCTTGGGAACTTCGGGTAAAAGCTGGGCAGCTTCTACATAAGTACGGGAATAGTGACTTGTGAATTTTCCGTCGCGGCAACCAAACACCGGTAATGGGTAAAACATCTGGTCGCCTCCCTTTTCCTCACCTAGGCGAGAGCGGTAAATTGGTGCGTAGAGTAGAGCGGCAAACTCCGGTCGGCGGCGAATCATTTCGTTGTGCACCATGACTGAACTGGCAATACGAGTCTCACCACCACTCTTAGCTCGACTGACACACAATAGCCCTACGATGTCCGCCCGATCAGTATGGAACCTGAGCTCTGCCGTCGATGCGGTTCGTGCTCGCGACGACAGAAAGGTTCCCTCGCCGGTATCCATTTGTCCATAAGTCTTCCCGACCCCTTCTCCTTCATTGCAGATATCTCGGAGCAGCTGACCCTGTGGATTCTGGTAGACCAGCACCCCGAGGTTCAGACCCAAGCCACACCACAAGGTACGCAATTCGTCAGCTGTATACCGTCCAGGTGATATGCCCCGCAAACTGACCATGCCGCAGCCATCTTCGAGTTCCTTCGATATCACTTCAAGCTTTTTCGCCAGACGTGGCAATGGGAATTGATCCTTAGTCAAAGATGACCAAGTAATCTGCTGCGACATTACCGAATCAAGGGCATCGTCTAGACACGTTATTTCATCAGCATCCAACGTCACTAACCAATCATTGCTACGTTCGAGATCAGCGGCTGCCCAGGCAGCGGGACCCGTCAGTGGTTTGGGTATCGAAGTAGCCACAACCTAGATACAAGCCATGAGTTACAGCCGTGGCTACCTTTTTAGTGCTAGCGTTAGGCCATCACCAACCGGGAGCATACTCAAAGACACTCGATCGTCGGCGTGTAGAAAAGTATTCAAGTTACGAATTGCTTCTGTATCTTCATCGGTTTTATCCGGATTGGCTACGCTACCACCCCACAGTACGTTGTCGATCAGCAGCAAACCACCCGTCCTTAGCAAGGCCAGTACGTGCTCATAATAAGATTGGTAATTCAACTTGTCGGCATCAATAAACCCGAAATCAAACGTGTTTTCTTCTCCAGCATCGCGCATAGCCTGAAGCGTATCGACCGCCGGCCCGATCTTGAGATTGATACGATCACTTACCCCCGCTTGTTCCCAGTATTTCTTACCCACGGCCGTCCACTCCTCACTCACATCACAACAAACCAGCGTGCCGTCTTCTGGAAGAGCTTGCGCAACCCGCAACGCGCTATATCCAGTAAAGGTACCAACCTCGACCGCTTTTCGGGCGCCCATCAGTTCGACCAAAAGCGACATGAATTGACCCTGCTCGGGAGAGACCTGCATCATGCCCATCTTCATAGGCTTTGTCTCTTCCCGCAATTGCTGACAGACAGCACTCTCACGCAGAGAATGTCCAAGCAGATAGTCGTAAACCTTTTCATTCAGTTGGAGTGTTGAACTCGACATAATCAATCCTAGTAGTTGTCTTTATTACTTGTTCTGCTGCCTTTCGGAGGTTCACATTCGAAGGATTACCATAAAAAATCTGCAATTACCATTTTTCTCCAAATGGACGTAGATCCAACTCGAACGTCCAAGCGGAACGATGCTGACCAGTTAAATCAAAAACACTTTGGGCAATATCATCTGGCTGCAGATAGTACTCATCAGGAATATCTGGACGAGCGGCGCGTGTTCTTTCAAGATCGATAATGCCATCGATAATCACATAACTCACATGAATACCCTTCGGGCCCAAGTGTCTGGCCATCGATTGAGCCAAGCTACGTTGTGACGCCTTCGCTGACGCAAACCCGGCTGAGTTGGCACCGCCTCTCAACGAAGCAGTTGCGCCTATAACAACAATTGAACCTGCTTCCTTTGTCTTCATTGCAGGGATGACTTGTTGACTAGCCACCAGCAGGCCTAAAGTATTGGTCTGCCACGACGACTCCATACCCTCCACGGTGGTCTCTTCGACATTATTCCATTCGCCAGACCCTGCGTTATAAATCAGCACACCTACTTCTCCTAACTCATCACCAATCCGGTCAAAAGCGGACACCACTGACTTAGGATCTCTGACGTCGCAGGGGATAGCCAATGAATCATCTACTTCAGCAGAAAGTGAATTTAGATAGTCAACATTTCGGGCCAGCATTGCAATTGAATAACCTTCAGCTGCAAAACGCCGACAACACGAGGCTCCATTTCCGGGGCCAACACCAACAACCACACAAACCTTGGACATGTTTTTTCCTCAGGAGTAATTCTGACGTTATTCTGACCGAACCCAGATGAGACTTCATCCCTGTTCGTAGATCAAAGCTCGACCACCACGCTTTTCCCCACACTTAATCAGGTTACAATCAACCCGATCTAACGTAAGCAACAGAAAGAACATTCAGAGGGAAACAAGCATGGCACACCTTAGAGCTGTCAAACCAAAATCGGGACTGCCTATTCATGAAGAACCCCAGCATTCCTATACCCTCCCCTCACGTCTCTACCTAGACGAAAGCATTTACGAACAAGAAAAACAGAAAATCTTTTACTGTAACTGGCACTACGCTGGTCACCTCTCCCAGTTAAACAAACCTGGCGACTACCTGACTGCCACCGTCGCTGATGAGAGCATCTTTATTGTGCGCGGTCAGGACGAAACACTGCGTGGGTTTTACAATGTGTGTCGACACAGAGCGCATCAGTTACTCGAAGGTAGTGGTAACACCCGTAACATCGTCTGTCCTTACCATGCCTGGTCCTATGCATTAGACGGGGAGCTGCGTCATGCCCGTATTTCTGAGAAAGTTCCCGGGTTTGATAAATCCGAATTCTGTCTACAACCAGTTCGGGTCGATACGTTGTGTGATCTTGTCTTTTTCAATCTTGACCCTGATGCTGAGTCGCTCGACAGTCAGGCACCGGGCTTAGCGCAAGATCTCCAGGAACGGATACCGGAATTAGGGAATTTACGATTAATTGAATCGTTATCTTTCGGATCAGCGATAGCGGCAAACTGGAAAGTAGTGGTCGACAACTTCCTAGAGTGCTACCACTGCGCACCTGCACACCCAGACTTTGTCTCGTTGTTTGACATGTCAAGTTATCAGCTCGACACTTTCGGTAATTGGTCCAGACAATTACAACCCAAGAGCCGAACTGAGAACACAGCCTATCCCTATGATTCTGAAGCACAGGTCCAAAGTGGTGGAAATTGGTATCTGTGGCCAACTAGCACCATAGGATTTTTCCCCGGATCCCCAAATCTCATTGTCTTGTCTATCCTGCCTTTGGGTTCCGAAAAAACTAGTTTCACCGGGCACCAATATGCACTGGAGATCGATCAAATCTATGAATCGCGACAACAATACTTTACAAACATCTTGGGTCCAGAGGACGTTGCTTTGTGTGAATCTGTTCAGCGAGGTCTAAAGTCCAGGTCTTATGACCAAGGACGGTTCATCGTCGACTCTGACCTAAGTGGCATTACCGAACATCTAGTTCACCACTTCCATCGATTGGTGCTGAATGCGCTGGAACTGAAGGGATAGATGAACATGGCCTGCGCACTCACTGTCTGGCACAACATTGTTCGAACAGGTGACGTGTCGACACTTAATACTTTAATCGCTGATGACGCGGTTTTTTATTCACCAGTCGTTCACACGCCGCAAGTAGGCAAAGCTATCGTGGTGAAATACCTGACTGCGGCAGCGACAGTGCTACTGAACGAGAGCTTTCACTACGTTCGTGAAATGAAACAAGAACACGAGGCTTTACTAGAATTTCAAGCTACGATTGATGACATCATGATTAACGGAATCGACCATATTCAATGGAACGAGAGCAATCAGATTGTGGGATTCAAGGTTTGGGTGCGTCCACTTAAAGCAATTCAAAAACTCCACCAAGTAATGGCAAAACAACTCGATAGCTAATCTAGCTTAGGTTACCGTTGGTCGGTTAAATCAAGTAGTCAACTGACTTTATTAGATCATTTCTCACGGCTTACTTTCATTCGAATCCCTTCGTCGATAATTCGTTGACCCTTAAGAATTGTGTGGCTCACAGCCTGTTCACGGTCCATATGGGTTTCTGCCCGAATAAAGTGGCTCGACTCCGTTTCGCCATCGACTTCTCTCTCAATCAACCCTTCGGTTGTCCATCCACCCTGACCTTTTCTTGGTGTCGGTACTATCGTGTGGCCTTCGTGTGTCACCGCGTCTTGACGGCTGTTAATCGCCTCATCATCTTTACTAGATGCGAAATACTTCTTAAGAAATTCAAATGCCATTATGGATTTCCTCCTCTCATCTCACGATCAACGAGTTTCGTCCGTGTTTGTTAAGCATACCTTATCGATCAACAAGTCAAACTAAGCGACATTCACAACAACGCATCCCCTCACAGCACCTTGTTCGATCAACTCATGAGAGTCTGCTATGTCATCCAACGAAAATTCTGCTGCGACACGGTGGCAGAGGTGACCTGATTGCAGAGCCTGATTGATGTCGTTGACGGCATCAGATTTTGCGTTCTCAGGCATATCGTAGACAATGACAAGTCGAATTGTCAGATCCATGAACATCATATGTCGAAACGGCAGTGTCGGTTCTGGCACCACCATCGACGAATAAGTGGCAATTGTCCCGCTGGTACGGATACAGTTCAGTACTTTTGGTAGGTTTGACCCAAATTCAACATCCACAACACGGTCAACTTTCTCGCCTTGAGTCAATTCGACCACAGTAGCGTCCCAGTTATCGTCACGGTGACTGACAACGTGATCTGCACCTACATCCAGACAGGCTTGTCGATCAGCAGCGTTACTGGCTGTCGCAATCACTGTCGCCCCCGAAAGCTTGGCCCACTGAATTGCATAATGACCAACACGACCTGCACCACCGGTCACGAGAACGATTTGACCCGATACTGATCCATCCGCATAAACACATCTATGGGCGGTCATTGCTGGTATGCCCATACAGGCTCCAACCTGGGACGATACATCGTTAGGCAACAGCACAGCACGTCGCTGATCTGTAACTAGAAATTCTGCAGCGGTACCCAAGCGGCGATTGTGCTGCGCCTGATATAGCCAAACCCTTTCCCCAACCCGACTGGCCTCAACACCCGAACCAACGGCGGAAATGACACCAGCACCATCGCTGTGCGGCACAACCAGACCGTTATTCAGAAGATTGGGGAAAGCCCCTGCTCTTTTCTTAGTATCAGAAGGATTAACCCCAGATGCCTCTATTCTGACCCGAACCTCACCAGGGCCTACGTCTGAATCTGGCAACTCACCAACCGACAAAACCTCGGAAGCTGAGCCAAATTTTTCAAAAAATGCCGCTTTCATTTTTTCAGTTCCTTATTGATTAACATTTGTTATCACTAGCTACTGCCAAGGATCAGTTCCTTAAGATGGTCGAGGCCCACCGGACCCGTACCAAGAATTCTTCTATGGAATTCCTTTAGCGTAAACCACGGCTTATCTTCGGCTTGACTGCGTAGATCCAAGATAAATTGTTCACCCACTTTGTAGGAGATCGCCTGTGCTGGCCATCCCAAATACCGTGTCACCTCAGACTGGGCATTAACCGGCGACATTAGACAATAGTCTTGCAACATCTCGACAGCAAGATCAAACGTCCAGTGCTTACCCGGATGGAAAACTGCATCTCTCGGAATAGGCAACCCTAGATGCATACCGATGTCAATCACAACACGGCAGGCGCGCATGAGCTGACTGCACAATAACCCAAAACGATATTCTGGCTGATTGATAAACCCCAGTTCATCCATTAGTCTCTCTGCGTAGAGAGCCCATCCCTCACCATAGCCATCGTGCCACACGGCAAGCCTGTGAGCACGAGTCAGTTGATCACCCAGACACATCTGTAGGCCGATTTGGAGATGGTGTCCGGGGAAACCTTCATGATAAGCAGTAGTCACTTCATCAAACAGTGGGTAAACACTGGTGTCAGTCGGTTTTGCATACCAGACGCTACCTAGTCGAGAGAAATCCTCTGACGGCTGCACATAGTAAGCTCCTAGCGTGGCGCCGGGCGGCGCAATTTGTACGTCGACCTGATCAATCTGTGATGGAACATCGAACACTACGCCATTTAACCGATCCAACGCGTCTGTCTGGCATCGTCGCATTCGATTGAGAAATTCAGCTTCTGAACTCGCAATATAGTTAGGGTCTGATTTCAGCAGCTCTACGACTTCATCAAAACTGAGTGCCGCATCAATTTGCCGGCTGGCATCTGCCAGTTGTTCCTGCAATTTGGCGACTTCCTGCCAGGCCCAGTGGTATACAGCTTCATGGTCGATATCACTAAGTAGAAAGTAGCGACTTGCTCGGCTGTAGCGTTCAAGTCCTACACCATCAGCCTCAACACTATCAGGAAGATACTCGTTCTCGAGATAATTCGCCAAACATTGATATGCCAAACGGGCAATCGCAATTCCTCTGTCGACTTCAACTTGCAGCGCATCAGGCACCCCTGCATTCCTCGCGCCCCCTGAGAGTTGCTCGAAGAAAGACCCTGGTCCTGCGTTGACAGCACACTGCTCGACACATGCCTCAACTTGGCGTCGAGCTGAAACAAGTCCTCGTCTACGACCTTCAGAGAGACTTTCTATGTAACCATCTATTCCTCCATCTAAACTAACTAGTCGACTCGCAATCGACTCCCAATCTTGGACGCTTACCTTGGGCATCAGATCAAATGTTTCCCTGAAACGTTGTACCGGTGAGGCAATGTTATTCAGATCTCTTAATGGCTCACCCAGTTCAACGAACTCTAACTGGACACTGAGATATTCTTTCAGAACCCGGCGACCAAGATTTTCCCAGTGTCGTTCAGACAATGGTAGTTCCTGGATTTCGGACAGCGTACGCTTGAACAGCAGGCTCATGTCTTGCCACACGGATGGATTATGCTTGCCCCACTGCCCATCGAAACCGAGCACTCCCATCTGAGTCGCCAACATGGGCTGAAGTTTCGCAAGCTGATCAACATAGTTGTCAGCTACCAAGAAAATATTGTTTCTCACCTGAGTCAATACTCCTTCGTTAGGAATTCGTCCGGCTAAACTGTCCCGAGGCACTATTTTGAAACAGCCTGTCCCCAGTAAAGAGACATTTTGACACGCTAGGCACAAAACTGGTTATTCCCTACACTTAAAACTTCTTCTATATAGCTAGATCATATCTAGGCTCCACCAGCCAAATTAAATAATTGGAAACTACTGACATTCTCGTTGTATCGGGTGCATTTTTCTTCGCTGCTTTCGTGAAGGGCATCACTGGTCTTGGATTTTCGACGACCGCATTGCCGTTTCTCGTCTACGCCATTGGCCTAAAAGAAGCACTGCCGCTGCTAATTGTGCCGTCTATTGTCAGCAACCTAGTCGTGATGCGTGATGCGGGGCATTTTCAACAGACATTAATGCAGTTCCGACGTCTCTATGCAGCCGCACCCGTGGGTATTTTTATAGGGCTCGTTGTACTGATGTGGCTTGATCCTACAATATCTTCTGCAGTACTTGGCCTGGTGCTGATCATTTACTGTGTAGTCTCAATCATTCAACCGACATTCCGACTGCCTACACATTTAGCCAGACAACTTGAAATTCCGGTTGGTGTCACAACAGGACTAGTTAACGGAATCACCGGTTCCCAGGTAATACCGGTATTGCCTTATCTTTTGTCCCTTCCACTTACGCGGGATGTGTTCGTTCAAGCCGTGAATATATGTTTTACAGTTTCAAGCATCGCATTTGCGATCGGACTCGCTTGGGTTGGTCTGTTCACAATCGACACCACGCAGATATCGTTTATCGGGCTCGTAGCAATGCTCGTCGGCCTAAAACTGGGTACGCCAATCCGCGACAAGCTTTCACATAAAAGCTTTCGTAAAGCCGTGTTAGGTTTACTACTCCTGCTGGGGGCTGGACTGGTTCTGCGACCTTGGCTCTAGTCGCCGGTTGCTAAATCAACCAGTCATCCAGCATCGGCTAGTGCCAAAGGCAGTGCGGCCGCAAACAAATCTAGTTCGTGATCGAGACCGGCGGTAATACGGATACAGCGATTCAGCGGTGACACACCGGGCATCCGAACAAATATTCCACGCTGGACTAAATTATTCAGTACACGGGTCGCGAAATCTCCATCTCGACCACAGTCCACCGACACAAAATTTGTGGCCGATTCAACCGTTGCGAGCCCATTGTCGGTCGCTATCTCGACGATTCGACCTCGGGCGGCCTTCACCTGATCGATCACCTTGGTCAGATGAGACTGATCCGCCAGTGCTGCCAAACCAGCCGCCTGAACAACTCGACCAACACCAAAATGGTTTCTGACTTTGTTGAACTCCGCGACCAGATCAGCATTTCCCACGACATAACCCAAACGGATACCCGCGAGCCCATAAGCTTTCGAAAACGTTCGGAATCGCAGCACTCGATCGTTGAACACATCGATATCAGGCAAGGTTCCTGGTTCGGCAAATTCTCCGTAGGCCTCGTCCAGTACCAGTAACGTGCCTTTGGGCACTCTCGAGATCATATCGTCGATCTTTTCGGCGTCCCACCAAGTACCCATCGGATTGTCGGGATTGGCGAGATAGATTAGTTTGGCCTGACACTCAGCGGCCGTTGACAATAGAGCATCGACATCTTCCCGATCATCGCGATACGGTACTGTTACCAGTTGGCCATCGTATCCAACGACATGATAGTTGAAGGTTGGGTAGGCACCCTGCGAGGTCACCACCGAGTCACCTGACTCTACAAATATGCGGACGACGTAACCGAATAGGCCGTCGATTCCTTCTCCCACCATGATGTTGTCGGGCTCGACCCCATGGTGGGTCGCAATTGCCCGACGAAGTGTGTAATTTTCTGGGTCACCGTACATCCAAGCATCACTTGCCGCCTCCGCGATTGCGGTCACCACCATTGGAGACGGTCCGAATACACATTCATTTGCGCCGATCCGCGCGTCGAATGCTCCACCTCGGGCTCGCTCTTGCGTTTCCGGACCCACGAACGGGACTGTTGCTGGTAGGGACTTCGTGAGTTCTGTAACTCGGTAATTCGCCATGGTTTTTCCTCGAATCGGTATCGCCCTACAAAACTCTAGTGTTTAGACAAGTTGGCGTCGAACCTGCGCATAGCGACGAACATTGACAACGGTCAGGACGGTTACCAACAGCATACTCGCGATAATATAGAAAACCATAGGCGCCGCTCCTCGGTCAAGCACAGAACCCAGAATGAGCGGAATTAGGCAGGAACCCACATCAAGTCCAGAGTAAACAAATCCAAAAACCCGACCGGATGCACCGTCCGGTGTCACCTTGCGCACCAGCATATCTCGAGATGGCGTGGTAGTCCCGGCTACAAATCCAGCAATAATGAGTGCTGGAATTAACAATGAGCCGGGAATTGCACTGGAACCGATCACGAAAAATATAATTGCGCCCAATGTCATACCTGCCATCGTGATGATGTCATGTCGATCTGTCCAATCGGCTGCAATACCCCCGCAAACCACACCGACCCCTGACGAAACAAGAAACAGTGTCAAACCAGCAGTCGCCAGGGTCAATGGCACTGAATAGATCTGGATCATCGCCGTCACACCGAACGTCTGAATTCCGATCAAGGCAGTAGATAGAAAAGTAAAATAAAGAAAACAGGACACTACTGTGGGTGATAACAGCATCCGGAGATTCTCACCCGCAGTGCTTTCTGGTCGCTTCGAACTACTTTTATGTCGCGATGACTCGACCAAGTCTGTACCTGACAATAGCAGAACCAACAACACTGCAAACCCAACGCTACCAGCCAACACCAGTGCGGTGCGCCAGTCACTGAACTGTGCCACCGTCATAACGAACACCGGTGCAACGGCCCAACCGATATTTCCCGACAGTGCGTGGATACCGTAAGCCCTACCGAGACGGGGCTGACTAACCTTATCGGTTAGGATCGCAAGATCAGCGGGATGGAAAACGCTGTTTCCTATACCACCAATGACAGCAAGTGGAATTAGCATCCAGAACTCTGTGACCAGTCCGCACAAAGCCATACTGATTGAAAGAAGCAGCAATCCCACCAGAAGTACCCGCCGCGCCCCAAAGTGATCCACCAAGAAGCCACTAATAATCTGAGTAATGCCTGATGCCGCAAAAAACAAGCCTGGTAAAAGACCAAGCTGCGCATAGCTAACATCAAATTCCAACTTGAGAATTGGAAACAATGGGGGCAAAACCAGATGGAAAAAATGACTCGACGCATGGGCCAGGCCAACCAAGCCCATAACCTGTGCATCCCGTCGGAGGGAAGGTGCAAGCACACTCATGGTTGTCCGCTTTTCAGGTCCAGCTGAAACCCGGTGTTCGCGTGTAATAGTGGAGCGCCTCGTCTTGGAAGATTAGACATTCCATCCGCTCCTGGCCTCGATTGTGATGGGAATGAAGTGCTGCGGGGGGTGTGATTTGCACACCATAGTCGATCCAATCGACCCGCTGATCTTCAATCTGGGAATAAACCCCGTGGCCACGGATACACAAGGTAACCGCGACACCGTTGTGGCGATGAGGGCGCTGGTCTTTTCCAGCTTCCAACGTGTTCAACGCGCAGTTCATTGTAGGCAGGATATTGGTACTTCCCTCAAGGGCTGTGCTCGAAAATAGTAACGCATGCCCGGATGTGTTTTCTGTGATAGGTCGCTTCAATACAGGCTCGAACTGCCTTGTGATCTCTTCCGCAGACCAGTGCACAACCTCGACCACAGCCTCAGCCGCAGATGGCGGAGTCAATCGGTCAACACTGAGCAGAGGTTCGTTGGTTGCCAGGAAAAGGAGGCTGTCACCGCCAACCGATTTATGAACTGTCTTACCGGCACCAGGAAAACAAAAAAGATCCCCCTCACCCCATTCGATAACATCGTTATCTTGCTCCGAACAGCCTTGGCCCTGAATAACGTAATACACAGTCCCTGCTGCTTTGAATGAAACCGACAGTTCCTCTCCCGTACAAATTTTTGCGTAACGTGTGAGAAGAATAGGCGTTGTGGCAGGGTAGTCGAGACCCAGCACATCTCCCAAGTCCAACGGTATCAAACCTGTTGGAGTGTCCGGCGAGAACGCACGGTCGCGTTCTTTTACAAACTGGTGTGGCGGAACCGCCGGCCAGGAAAATTCAAAATTATTCTCGCGACTATGGTATCTGGCACGGTCACTGTAAATTGTCTGCGTGTACAACTTATTATTCGATTTTGCTGACATGAGTGAACTCATAGAAGTAAGATCGGTGGCAGTCTAGCAGAAAGAATCAACCGACCTTGCCGATGAACTAATTACCCGCCAACAATAGCTCGATCTGCAATGCCCACGCCAACATTTTCTCGTCATTCCCAGGTCCACTGATTAACTGAAGTCCAACCGGCCGACTGCTATCAAACGTCGGGCAGGGGATAGATATTGATGGACAACCGGCTGCGTTGGCCAGCGCTGTGTAATCAGCCTGATTAACTGGCGCAGAAGTATCACGGAAAAATGCAGCCTGGGGAGTGGTCGGCATCAGGATCACGTCAACTTTTTCAAATGATTCAACCAGATCCGACTTAGTGTTAGATATACAACGTTGTGCGTTGGCGAGCTGACCAGTAGTCGCTTCACGACCATAACGCAACATCGATCTTAGCCGTACCGAATAGGCATTAACCGGATCGGTCCAGTGAGAGGCAGCGTGATTTTCTGCAAGCAATAGTCCCGAGCGACGCAGTACCCCAGGATCCCACTGAGGCAATGTGACCAACTGTGCGCACACTAGATCAGACAAAACTCTACAAGCAGACTCAAACGATTGTTGAACTGTCAAATCAAGCTCTGCTCTATTGAAACTATCTGGTACACCCCAGCGCAAACGATCGAGTGGAAACTGTTCGACAGACACGGTCCAGCCTTCAAGCTGTGTCATCAGGTGAATACTGTCGGCAACCGACTGAGTAATTGGTCCAACTGCATCCAACTCGGGATGCAGTGAAATTATGCCGGTGTTCGACAAGCGTCCGTGACTTGGCTTGAATCCAACTAGGCCACAGTATGCTGCGGGTAACCGCACTGAACCCAAAGTATCCGTACCCAGCGCTGCACAACACAATCCTGCCGCAACGGCAGCCGCCGACCCGCTACTGGAGCCACCAGTTACAAGATCTGGATAGTTCGGATTCATAATAGGACCATGGTGGGAATTAACGCCTTCGGCACCCAACGCACCCTCGTCCATATTGGCACTGCCGAGCATAACCACTCCCTGACGACGCAGATTGATCACGATATCGGCATCTGCATTCGAAATTCGTTGGGTAGCCAAGCCATTGGTCATCGGCCATCCGCTAACCGCTATGTTGTCTTTAACCACAATTGGGAGGCCATCAAGCAGTCCTAAAGGCCGCTGACGGCTATAGCGCTCTTGTGCTTCGGTTGCTTCGGTGATTGCTGCTTCCGGATCAACAAATACCAGCGCGTTCACTTGATCGTTGACTGACTCGATGCGGTCTAGGCAACTCTGGGTAAGTTCGACAGGACTGACTTTACGCTGAATCAGAAGTTCAGAGACGTCAGGCAGCGGTAGAACCGACAGAATATCAGCGGTCATCAATCAGTCGTCGGGGTTTCTGTCGGTCTTCGACGCCGGTTAAGGCCGCCGTCTCACTCTGACCGACAAGCTCTATGCCCAACCTAACACCCAGTTGTTCTCGTAACGAATTAGCCAATGAATCTTTAAAACCGGGATCACTCCCGATATATTCAACAATCACAGTGAGTACATCCCGGTCATCTATCGTGTGTAATCGACAAATGTATTCTCCGGTAGTGCCTTCATGGTCAAGCAGTAACCTGCCGATGGAGGTTGGATAGACGTTGACACCACGTAGCTTAACCATATTGTCACTGCGACCGGAAAACCCTGTGATGCGCTGAAAATTGATTCCACTGGTCGGATCGGGTGGCAATAGACTCGACACATCCTGGGTATCAAAACGTATGATGGGGTAGACCGTGTCTTTAAAAAGCACTGTCACACAGATGTTGCCGGGCTCACCAGGCTCGACTGGCTTTCCTGATCCGGGTGTCACAATCTCCACGAAGTGTGCATCTTCCCAAACATAAAGACCTTCTTGGCTGGGCCCTTCTGCAGCAATAATTCCTGTATCGCCTACACCGTACCAGTCGTAAACCAACACGCCACCCCAGGCGTCCGATAATTTATCCCGGACATCCTGGCCAAGGTGGCCAGAAATCATCCTCAGTGGGATATCTGTGCCAGGCACCAACCCAGTATCGCTCGCTGTCTGGGCCAACCGCAGCATGTAATCAGCAAACCCGACCAATACAGTCGCTCCAAATCTATGCATCAATTCCACCTGCTGCCGACTGCGCGTCTCGACACCCGTACCGGCCGATAGCAACAGGGCCTCGGTATGATGAAGAATTGCTTCGCGAATATAGTGACCGCCGTTGATCATTCCAAAACCGTATATAGAGTGCACTACATCGCTCGGTTGCAGACCCTGTAGTAGATAAGCGCGAGCGAGAAGGATATTCTGTACTTCCCTATCGCGGGCACCGAAGAAAAGTGGCTGCGGCACTCCAGTAGTACCGCTGGTTGTCTGCAGAACTGTACGATAGCGCTCGCCATCGGCACGAGTCATACCATGATAATCCCCATAGGGTGGCACTGATTCAACACTGGCCATAAGGTGTTCTTTGGTCACGACTGGTAGACGTTCAAGATCGTCCAGGCTTGTAATATCACCCGGTTCCGCGCCTGCCCCACGCCAGTGCCGGCAATAGAAGGGGATCTGCCACGCACGCGCAACGACCCGGGCAAAACGATCCTCCTGTAAAGCCCGCAATTGTTCAGGATCGAGCTGTGCAGGCCCCGACAGAAAAGCGTCCCCAATCGGGAACGCCTTATTTAGTCCGGGAAAGTCAGCCTGTGTGAAATAACGGCTCACAGCACCAAGTCATCAATAATCTGCGCCGTATCGACAACAGTCGGTAAATTTTCAACTTGAGTAATGACGTGTTCACGAGCATCCTCACCCAATGCAACGGCCGCGTGTTGCCAGTTACTCCGGAATTTTTTCAACCAATCCTGTCGAGTCATCGGATTATTAGGATGACCGTATACGGTATCGACAGAAATCTCATGCTGTGCACCGTCGTCCATTTCAATATTGACTGTCACCGGTGTCAACGCATTGGGATCAGGATTGTCATCAACAATTATCTCGACTCGACTCGCCAGTGCGAGCGAGTCAGAATCACTTCGACCCCTATCTGTGAAATCGTCGGTTACCAGATCACCCGCAATCAGAATGCGGGCGGCTGCAAACCGGGCGCAGAGCCGAGCATAGTTAATATCCATATCCGGCAAGCACGGTCGACCCACCAGGTGATGAATCAACGGTGGTACGCGGGCAATCACCCGGGAGATTCCGTCAGGAGAGATGTCGCCTGTACGGCGGAGCGTCATACAAGCGTCGACGATTCCGTGCGTCGCTCGGCCACTCGGAAACGGTTTATGTGCCATCTCTGTGATTCGCCACTGCTGACCTAATTGGGGCAAAACGCTAGCCAAATCATAACCCGATTCAAATAACATAAAATACCCAAACGGGCCTTCCAATACGTCCCGCGGCCCAGGCACGCCTCTCTCCGCCAGATCGCAGGCCAACATCGCATTGCGCGCGTTAAAACCCATCTGCATACCAAGCAGGGGAGAACCCTCTGTATGTGCCTGCATGGTTCCGCACAACTGAGCATGTACGATGCCGAAAGCGCTAACCAATCTGTCACTGTCGAAGCCACGCAATACCGCAAGCGCGGCCGTTGCACCAAATGCACCGCAAGTACCGGGCCGGAAAAACTTCAGGCCGGTTGTGCTGGCGACCCCTAAATGGCAGGCTACATCTACACCCAGCGCAATAGCGCGGATGAGTTGCTGGCCAGTCACCGCTCTGCCCGTATCAAGTTTTAGCCGATCGACCTCGGCCAGTGTGACTGCCAGCGGGCATGTCACAGCATGTACCACGGCACCCTCATGCACACAGTCAAACTCGGAATTGTGCATCTGATAGGCATTGCATAGCGCAGCCGCCGGAGCACTGAGTGTTACTGATCGTGCAAACACTCGGGCGACCCCAGTGCTTGGCGAACCACCCTGTGCGTCGATCAACTCCTCTACCCACGGGCCACTACTGCCGAGGATACCCACTCCCAGAGTATCCAGAATAAATTTACAGGTCGCGGCTACAGCATCCTCGGGAAGATCTTCGAACCTGGTCTGGATCACGTGCCTCGCAATCGTATCGATACTGTTCATTGCTAATCACTGAACCCATGATGTTCTGACCACCATCTCGCAATATCGATTCGACGCGCAAACCAGACTGCCCGATGTGATTTGACATATTCAAGAAATTTCTTCAACGCACCGATACGGCCTGGTCTCCCGATTACACGCAGATGAAGCCCCAGTGACATCATCCGAGGCTGTGTTTGACCCTCTTCATACAACCAGTCAAAAGTATCTACTGCATACTGCAACCATTGTGACGGGGTATACGCCGGCGAGGTCCACAACTTCATGTCGTTGGTGTCCACGGCATAGGGTAAAACAAGAATTGGTGACCCACCCTGAGATTGCCAGAAGGGCTTGTCGTCAGAATAGTCATCCATATGATAGGAAAATCCAGCCTCAGCAAGTAGCCGGCTCGTATTTGGTGATGTCAGGTAACGAGAAAGCCAACCATCTGGTCTCCGTCCGGAAGTGTTTAGAATCGAATCCCTTGCTTTCTCGATAAAGACACGTTCGTCTTCCTCAGACATCCTGTGCTGAAAAGTCCAGCGCCAGCCGTGGGCACATATCTCATGACCTTCGTCAACAATCCGCAGGGCAAGTTGCGGCGCCCGTTCCAGGCTCAATGCAGCACAAGTGAACGTCGCCGGTACCTCATATAGCCGAAGCATGTCTAACACACGCGGTGCACCACGTTGGATGCCATAGCGATAGTTACTTTCATTAGAAAAATTTCTAAGGTCACCTTTCAATGCAATACCCAGCTCATCGACCGGCTCAGGGCTTGAATCACCATCCGCGACTGATCGCTCCGCACCCTCCTCAACGTTGACGACAATAGATAGTGCAATCTGAGCCCCATCTGGCCAGCTGTGCGCTTGCCCGCTGATGTCACTGGGCAATTCAATCAAAATCGTGCTCCCGTAAGGCTCGGACAGTCATTGTCGGGGTGGAGGCGTTAAACCTTCTAACATGGTTAGTAGATTGTCATCACGCCAGCTCTCCAGCTCTGCAATTGATACGTGTCCCCATCGACGTTCGACCGCATCGATAAAGTCACCCTCACCGCCGGGCACACCGTTCCAGCCAAAGTGATCAATCATATGTCTTACTCCACCCTTGCCACCGCCCAGGTGACGGTGCAAAACAGGTCCCTGCACCGCCCACCGCAATCCCGGACCCCAGGTCACCGCGTCATCGATATCGGCATAGTCACAAATACCCTGTTCGACCAGACTCAACGCCTCGAGATAAATGGCATGTTGCAATCGATTTGCAATATAGGCTTCAATTTCTTTTTTGAGTTTCAACGGGCGTTTGCCTACCAGGCGGTAAAACTCTACTGCCCAATCGAGTATTTCCATAGGCGTAGTGGCACCACCTACCACCTCGACCAGCGGCACCAGATAGGCAGGTACGAATGGATGTCCAACAATGACACGTTCTGGATATTTACAACCGGAAGCTACTCTACTGGGTAGGAACTTCGAAGATGAACTGGCGATCACTACATCAGAACGACAAACCGCATCAATCTGTCCAATCAGTTCAATCTTTAACTCCTCATTATCAGGTGCACTTTCCTGGATGAAGTCCGCATCAGCGACTGCCCGCTCGATGTCACCGGTAAAACGCAGTTGGTCTTGACTGGCCCCTGGTGAAAGCCCAAGTCGTTCGAGCTTTGGCCAGGCCTCGTCGATATTGGACCTTAAGCGTGTTTCAGCATTCGGCGCAGGGTCCGTAGCGGTTACTTCCATCCCACGTGATAGAAAATAAGCGGCCCATCCGGAACCGATTGTCCCGGCCCCCACACAGGCAACTCGCCGAACGTCTTGTGGCTTGATTGTATTCATCTTCACTTAACTCCTCAAAATCGTTTTCTACAATGACTCTATGAACCTACTGAAAAACATAACGCTGTTCAGATCGAGTCGAAATCACCGTGCCGGCCTCGACCAGATGAAAACCGGTTTGCACCTGCAAGCCCCTCTGCACTAAGCGGTGTCTTGCCACCTTCAAACTCATTTCGCATCGCCTGGTCGAGATCCAACCCATACTGCATATAAACTGATGCACGGTCTGCTTGGACACAAGCCTGGGGGAAATTTGCAATTTTCTCCGCGAGTGATTCAGCTGCTGGTCGCGCACCGCCCGATTCAACAACACGTTCGCAAAGACCAATTGCGAGGCATTCTTGGGCGGTGACTTTTCGCCCAGTCAGAATCAGGTCCAGTGCCCGACCCTGTCCGATTAGGCGCGGCAGTCGGACAGTACCACCGTCTATTAAGGGTACGCCCCAGCGTCGGCAGTACACACCCATGTAAGCATCTTCAGCCATTACCCGCAGATCACACCACAGGGCAATTTCCATACCACCCGCAACCGCTGGGCCCTCAATTGCAGCAATAACTGGTTTTGATCACTCCAGTC
>ENA-UPTF01000893-UPTF01000893.1-marine-metagenome-genome-assembly--contig:-NODE-893-length-19918-cov-13.584144_pt1 | contig 19918 bp, 20 predicted proteins | sample MGYA00238166_ERZ767019 | MGnify/ENA primary metagenome ERZ767019 (study PRJEB28930, sample SAMN06266391) | marine metagenome | isolation source: Sea water from 250 m depth | place: Atlantic Ocean... | reverse complement strand
TGACCTAATTTTTCATATAATTCTGGATATTTCATAGGCCATTCAACAGCTTCCATTAATTCTCGTTTGACTTCTGCCAGTCCTCCGACCTCATCCCATTTTACATCTGGGTTTTCTATGAAGACTTCCCTCATTCCGGATGGAGTAACTTCACGTAGTGCCTTTGTAAAATCTTCAGAAATAACAATTAGTTTATCCAAAGTCTCTGGGGGAATTTTTTCTTCTTCCAAGTTTAATTCTGGTAACAGTCTTCGTAGACATTTCATTGCTGCTTCTTTACATAGATATTCCAAATCAGCACCAACGTAGCCATGACTTACTGATGATATTTTATCAATGTTTACTGTACCATCACCCTCACTCATCAAAGGCATATTACGCGTGTGAATCTGTAGAATTTCCTGTCTACCTTTCTTATCAGGAACTTTAATCTCAATTTCTCTATCAAACCTTCCTGGTCTTCTCAAAGCAGGATCAATTGCGTTTGGTCTGTTTGTGGCAGAGATTACAATTACTTTACCTCTAGCCTCTAGTCCATCCATTAATGATAACATTTGTGAAACCACTCTTCTTTCGACTTCACCAGTTACTTCCTCTCGTTTTGGTGCAATAGAGTCTATCTCATCAACAAAGATTATTGATGGAGCTTTTTCTCTAGCCTCCTTAAAGATCTCTCTAAGACGTGCTTCACTTTCTCCATAAAATTTACTCATAATTTCTGGACCTGAAATACTAATGAAGTGTGCATTACTTTCATTTGCAACTGCTTTAGCCAATAGTGTCTTTCCAGTTCCGGGTGGACCATACAACATTACTCCTTTTGGTGCTTCAATACCAAGTTTTTCAAATATTTCTGGATGTCTCAATGGAAGTTCAATCATTTCACGAACTTTCTTTATCTCATCTCGTATTCCACCAATATCTTCATAGGTTACTTGAGGAACTCCTCGTAATGTTTCACCTTTTTCTGCGATATGAAAAGTTGTTTTTTGTGTAACAAGAACTGCATCTGCAGCTGGTGTAACGCCTATTACTTGGAATGTTAATCTTCCTCCAAAATAAGGAACCATCACATTATCACCTTTAATCAAAGGAACACTTTCCAATGCATCAGCCAGATATCTTTCATCTATTGGCGGAATGGCTTCAAGTGGAGCAACTACAACTTTTTCAGCTTGTACGGCTTTGATCTTTTTCACCGTAATTGCATCGCCAATTGCAATACCTGAATTATTCCTACCTAATCCATCAATTCTAATTATTCCCTTACCTTCATCAGAAGGATACAGTGGGAGACATTTTGCAACAGTTCTTCTTTTACCTTTTAACTCGATCACATCACCAGTTGATGCATTTAATGTATCCATAGAGTCATAATCTATCCTAGCCACTCCTCTACCAACATCTCTAGTATAAGCTTCCAAAACCTTTAGAGATAATCCACCTTCGCTCATATCTTATCACCTTTTGTTCTTTTTTTATATATTGCGTATTATTATTGTGATCTCAAAAACATTGATCACAAGCTTAAAATCATGATTTCAGTCCAAAACGAGTACAATGGGTAAAAGACCACTAGTTAGAAGGCGTGGGCGTGGAGGCATGCAATTTAGGGCTGCAGTCACAGGAAAGCTAAAGCCTGCAAAATACCCAAGTTTTGACCTAGATGAAGATCGTCAGGGTGAGATAATTGACCTGGTTCATGAAACAGGTCGTGATGCACCGTTATCAAAAGTAAGATTTGAGGATGGTTCAATATCATTCATTCCAGCTATTCTTGGTACAAGAGTTGGCTCAAAAATTAATTTCGGTCTTGAATCTGAAATTAAAGACGGAAATGTAATTAGTATTCAAAACATACCTGATGGAACTACTGTTTGTAATGTTGAAAAGCAGTTTGGTGACGGAGGAACTTTTATCAAGTCTGCTGGAGCCGACGCAACAGTTTTTTCACATACTGACGGCGGAGTTGTTCTAAAATTAGCTTCTGGCAAATTTACCAAACTAAACCCAAAAAATAGAGCGATGATCGGAACTCTTGCAGGTGGTGGTGTTAAAGATAGACCACTCATGCGAGCAGGAGTAGCATGGCGTAGATTCAAGTCAAAAGGTCATAAATATCCAATAGTTAGAGGTGTAGCACAAGCAGCATATGTTCATCCACACGGTGGTGGAAGACATCAACATGTTGGACAAAGTTCTACAGTATCACGTAATGCTCCACCAGGCGCTAAGGTCGGAAGTATTGCTGCACGAAAGACTGGTAGAGCCAGAATTAAAGAAAGAAAGCAATCTATAAAATAATTAAAAAATAATACCTACTAATATTTTATAATCATATGAGTCAAAAACGTGTACATGTTTTTGTGACAGGAAGAGTACAGGGTGTTTTTTTCCGACAGGCAACTAAAGTTATTGCAATAAAAAATAACGTAACAGGATGGGTAAGAAATCTTGATGACGGCAGAGTTGAGATATTAATTGAAGGAGAAAATAAGTCGGTAGATTCTGTCATAGAGTGGTGTAATTATGGTCCTGCTAATTCTAGAGTTGACAATATTGAAGTAAACAATGAAGATCACTCAGGCAAGTTTGAAAGTTTTGAAGTTAGATACCAAGAGTAGAGAAATTATCAGATGTAGTAGTTCTGCCAGTTCCAGTCTAGACTGATAGTCCCATTTCAAGGCGTACAAGATCCGCCACGTTGACGAGGAAGCGTGGATGCTCCACCTTAGGATTGCTCCCTCCCGGACCTCATCCCTTTCGATGGTTCGGTCTTAGGAATTATCCCTTCGGATAATCCTAGTCCTGCAACCACCCGCCTCGGCGTGATTTCATTTCCGCACACCAAGCGGGAATTACCTATCTAGAGATTTACCCAGCAGTTGCTGATCTCTGCATATAGCCGGTTTCAGAATAGGGCACGGCTGGCACCCTGATCCTCCCTACTACAATCTTACTTGGAATTGAATCTTATATTTGAATTAGGATCAATCATTTTTCAAGTTAGAAATCATGCTACACACAGAACAAATTACTCCACTACAACTATTTCCGCAAATCTGACAATTTCGTTTTTCCTTTTCGTCAGCAGCCTTGATAATATTAGATATTCTTAGAATTGAATGATACATGTTGTTCTTAATTCCACTTCTATGATCTTCTAGCGTATTCAGAAATTCACGAATTTCTGTTCTAATTCCTTCATTCATGTGAGGACAAGGCTCTGATTGGAATGGCAAATTGTTGGTAAATGCATAAAACACAATCTCAGATTCGTAAATTTCTGAAAGTGGTTTTATTTTTCTAAGTTCTTTTCCCTCATTTTCAGGATTCATCCATCCAATCTTGCTTGTATCACCTGATAGTGTATTAATCAGAAACGTCTGTAGAGTATCATCTAGATTATGACCAGTTGCAATTACATTAGCGCCAATTTCCTTTGCGGCATGATCCAACGCTCTTCTTCTGAAAGTTCCACAAATAGAGCATGATGAAGTTTTTTCACTTTCTCGGAGCTCTAATGATTCTGATAATGTAAGATCAAAAAGATCCTTGTATGAATATGTCTTAAATTCGACATCTAATTTGGTACAGAATTCTTTGACAATATCTAAAGCTTCATCTCTATACCCTGGAATTCCTTCATCTATTGTGATTGCTATAATTTTGAAATTATGTGACTGTGACATTTTTTTTAGTGTGTCAAGTAGTACAAGAGAATCTTTTCCACCGGAAACACCAACACATACCAAATCATCATTTTTTATCATTTTGTATTTTGAGATAGTTTTTGCTGCTTTTCTCAGGATAGAGTTTGAAAAACATTCAGAACAGAGGCTCTCACCACTATATTTTCTTGTATAGACAGCAGTATTTTGACATTTGTTACATTGCATAGTTTGCAAATGGTCTCTTGTTTAATATCTCATTCTTTAGATTGTGAACCAACCAGACTTGAAATACGATAATCCAATATTTAATCCAAATATAATGAAAGTAAAAGCATAGATTGCCATCATTGTTCCATTGACTGACTTTTCAGACATCTTCTTGTCAATTATAGTTTGGATGAATTTACCACCATCTAGGATTGGAAGAGGAAGCATGTTGATAATTCCAATGAAAAATGATATCATCCACAACCATAGTAAAAACATTGAAAGCTGTGGATTATTCCATTCAATAAAGTTGTAAACTGGTTTGAAAGCCATACTATTATCACGCATTATTCCAACAAGACCTCTCTCAGGGTCATCCGGTGAAGCCATAATAGTTACAGGAATAGTCGTTTGTTGTCCATCTCTTAGAATTGTAACGTTAACTGTGTCACCCGGCGACAGCTCAACTTTCTGAAAATCCATCGGGCTTACTATACCAACATCATTAATTTTTGTAATAATGTCATTAGTTTGAATCCCAGCTTTTTCTGCTCCACCACCCTCAATTACTGATAATACTAAGACACCCTCTGGTGACTCATAAAACCATCCTAGAAATGGTTCAGGCATTATAATAGCAAACAACGGATTTGTTAGAAGAATTGCTCCTAGTGCAAATGCAAAGAGAACATTTGATGTTGCTCCTGCACCAATTACTCTTAATCTTGATATTTTTTTTGCCTTATCAAATTCTTCTTCATCAGGTTCTACAAATCCTGCAAACATTGCAATAAAAATTGCAAAACCTCCAGTCTTTATCTTGATTTTTTCAAGTGTTGCGACAATTCCATGGGCTCCTTCATGAATCACTAATACTATTGGAATGGATAATAAAAAGTACAAAATTGCAGAAGCAGAAGTTAATGTTACACCTGGAATTAAAACTGTGAGTTCTGCAAATTCACTTGGCTGTGCGAAGAAGTTTGTAATATTCTGAAGCAAGAACCAGAAAGCGAATCCCATCATTAGAAATCCTGCAATAACACTCACATCAGCAAAAACACGAATTCCGCGTCTAGTTCTACCTAATAATCTAGTTAATGCCGATTGAACTTTGTAATTTTTGTAAGTAAGACTATATGGTTTAATCGTAAATCCAAATCTCTCGGCTTTAAGCGCTTTTGCTGTGACAAAAATTGCAACCCAAGCGATTAGAACATAAATTATTGCATTTTGTGTAATAAAGTCTAATTCCATGTGATCGGTAATTTTTTTTAATCTCGTACATTTATCGGTTACTATGGTGCCTGTGATTCTAATCTCAACATTTCCCGATAAGAAAACAATTACAAAGATTGCAAATCAACTAGTCAAGAAAAAACTTACAGCATGTGTGAACATTACAAAAATTTCATCAGTTTATTCTTGGAAAGGAAAAATTGAGAATCAATCAGAATATTTAGCATTATTCAAAACCACCAAAACAAAATTACGGCCTTTAAAAAAAGAATTAGAAAAACTTCATCCGTATGATGTTCCAGAAATTGTAGAAATTAATCCGATTTCGATGAATAAGCCATATCTAAAATGGCTTGTCGATTCAACGGTTTAACCACCAACAGGGAATCTTAGAAGTGAGATAATTCCACCCAATCCAGAAACTCTTAATCCTACATCCGTACTACTGTCAACACTGAAAAGTTCTCCACCTTTAGATTCTACATCATTTAGGAAATCTATAACCTCCTGCTCGTCATGCTCTTGAATTACCTTCTCAGAAAAAGCCAGAGATTCTATTGCACCAAATTCATTTGCTTTACGTGTTTCTTCCAATCCCATAGAAAACTTCTTACTCGTTTTATTAGCCAGAATCATCACTTCGTCTATAATTTGAGAGACTTTTGCAAGTTTGCTGTTAGACATTATCTCCTTCATACTATCTGATTTGGTAAAAATATGGATCCCATCCTCCCCACCAGAATCAATTCCTTCGACCACTTTAATCTGGATTTTTTGTCCCAATGTAGTCTTTGACAGAAAATTTCCAAATTTCTTTCTTGTTTCTCCAGGTCCAAAAATTATTACTATATCATCTTTTTGAATAATTGTTGACAGCGCTTTAGTTACATCATCAAAGAATTTTTCAATTTTGAAATTACTTTTGTATCTTTTTCCACTTGAGCCAGAATACATATTCGGTAAAAGATGTAAATGGGTTCCTTTCAGCTTACCAATTCCACAATCTCCCGTATCTATTGCAACTAATACAAATGTCTCTCCATGTTGTTTTTTCTTGGCAAGCTTCTTTTCAATAGCCGTCCATTTCTTCTTTACAAGATTGAAAGGCTCGTTCATTTTTACAATAAATGAATGGTGTGAGCCATGAGGAACAGCATCATTATTTGACTCGGTTATCATTCCCCCTACACGAATTCTATCTAAAACATCATCTAATGAGATCTTTTCAATTTCAATTGCTAGTCTAATCTTTATCCTTTCACCCTTATCTGGTCTTGAATACTCTTTTTCTTGTTTTATTACACGTGTTGTCTCTCCAACAATTTTATCACCTTTTTTGAGGAGACGGCGAATTGTTAACAGATCATCAGTTTCTTCTGCAATAAAAGATACAGTATTTTCATCTAAAGTTTTTGAAATCATACTTTATTCTAAAATTTACTAGTAAAAAAATTACTAATTTGTCATTTTCTCAGACTGTTCAGCTGATTTCTTTTTGACATAATTTTCAACCCAATCCAGTGTAATAACACCACCTTCAGCTAAATTTACTAAAGAATTAGATGATGCCTCACCAAGTACTTTACCATTGTTTTTTCTAATCTGACGCCATTTCAATTTTGTATTTCCACTTTTCGATGAATAAATTATTCCTAAAACATCACGTGCATTAACAAATGTAATATCTCTAATTTTTTTTAATGTAACTTCATCTGCAGCTTCCACATAGATTGAGCCCTTATCATCTTCACGTGTTGGAAAAACTTCAGGATCCTCTAGATAACTACGAGGTGCAAAAGAATTACATGTACTTGCCATAATGAATCTTCGAAAACTTTCTAATGATGACGGAGCATCAATTGTGACCATTTTTTTAATAGAAAAACATCTCAAATATCAAGCTTATTGAAAGATTCAAGAATATCCATATTTACTCAAGAGTGCAGGCGATGATGCAAAATATCCTTTGATTTGATGATAGGGATCTTGAGTTCTGAGCCTGCATCCTAGAATTTTTATGAGTAAAGATTTCAAAGCATTTCATGAAATCACTCACAGAATATCTTACCTTTAAAACAAAATCAAAAAAAGAATTTATCAACATCACATCTGATGTAGAAAAGTTAGTTCAAAAGAGTTCCATAAAAGAAGGAATTTGTTTGGTAAATGCTATGCACATAACTGCAAGTGTATTTATCAATGATAACGAAAGTGGGTTACATCATGATTATAACAAGTGGTTAGAAGGACTTGCCCCACATGAACCAATTGATCAGTACAAGCATAATGACACTGGTGAAGATAATGCAGATGCACACCTAAAGCGACAAGTTATGGGTAGGGAAGTTGTAATTGCTATTACAGATGGTAATCTAGACTTTGGACCTTGGGAATCTATCTTTTATGGTGAATTTGATGGTCAAAGGAATAAACGAGTTTTAATAAAAATTATTGGTGAATGATCATCCAAAGTCAGTATCACGTTTTTGAGATTGCTGTTCATTTTTCCTAGCAGCTTCTCTCCATTCATCATCATGATTCTGTCTTCCATGATGGCATTTTACACAGCCAACAATTTTACCTTCAGGATGTTTTTCAAAAGTTTCACAACCACAAAAACATGCCATAATTATATCAGATTTTTTTTAAGTATATTTTCTTTTGTACCTATTCTTCACTTCTTGAAGTTTTACAGCATTCACCCATTGGGATATGACGTCCTCTAGGACTTTTACTAGGACATTTTAACATTATACATAATGCATCAGTAAATTGTTTGTTCATATGATGTTCGATTCCACATACCATTTCCTCATCAATATCAATTTTTAGTGCACTTGACATCAAGACCTCTAATAAGCGACTATTTCTAATCATGGATGCAGCAATACTTTCCCCACTTTCTGTTAATGAAACTCCTGCCTTGTTATAGGTAACAAGTTCTCTTTTTGAGAGTTTTTTTAACATTTGAACTACACTTGGCTGTCTAACATTCAGCCTCTTTGCGACTGTACTGATTTTTACATCATCACCTTTTTCTCTTATATGCCAGATTGCTTTCAAATACATCTCTGTGTGTTCTGCTTCTGCAGTACCAACAAAAAGACTTTCTTCATGTTCTAATTCATCCATGATATCATCAATAACTTTGTTCTAATAAATTTTCAACGTTTTCTACATAAATTGGATTTAAGTTCATTTTACCACCTTTGCATCACGCAACAAGTATTCAAAATATTCTCTAGCAAAACCAGCAAGTCCTGAATGATCTGCCCATATGGCTACTATTTCAGATGAAACAGAGCTACTTATCTCCGGACCTAGTAGGATCACAACATATCTCTTATCAGAAATTATACCACCACCGAAAAGTCCTTCTTTTACTTTAACATTTGCAACTCGACAAATTGCTGTAAGTGATTCTTTGTCTAGTTTGTCAGAAGTTAGAATTGTGATTTCTATGCCCTTATCATGCAGCTGCCTTAGTTTTGGCAGTGCTTGTTTAACAATTTCTTCACCTGCCTGTGGTACAGCAATCATCACTTCTTCTCTACAATTCTCTACCATCTCCATAATTTTGGAAACAATGTTCATTACTCCTGAAATAAACCAGATATCTGGTTTTTCACTAGTTCCACTTTTCTCATATAATGGGACAAGTTCAGACAATATACTATTCTGATTATTTGAAAAGTCTAGATCTAAGTTTTGTTTAGTGGCCTCAAGCGCAGTGGTAGGTGATTTTGCAATATAGTTTGTCGGTCTAGAGTCATCAGAACTTATCCATCCTTTTTCTTCTAGCGCACCAAGCACTTCGTAGATCTTTGAATAAGGAACACCTGATTTATGACTTAGTTCAGATGCGTTAAGTTCTCCAGTATTTACTAGAGCAATATATGTACGAGTTTCGTAACTTGTAAGACCAACCTTTTCAAGTGATTTTCTTACTTTATCAGATATACTCACTGTGTTCGATTGATAATTTTGCTATTTAAATTGAATTTATGATCCCTACCTATTTCATCTGGTGGATAGTAGGAATTGGATTATATACTAACTTTAAAGAAAATTAGTAAATGGCACTAATTCAGATTTCTAATCAGTCAACAAAGGCTCAGGGAAAAAAGTCTACTATTAGATTCACCCAGAGTATTTGTCCAGATTGTAATATGATATTAGACGCTGAAGTTTTTGAGAGAGATAATCAAGTTTTCATGTCTAAAGTTTGTCCAACACATGGAGAGACTGAAGAGCTGTATTTTGGTTCTTATGATATGTATAAGAAATTTAGCACATACTGGGTTGACGGAAAAGGTGCACATGCTCCAAATGTCATAATGGAAGACAAATGTTCTTGTCCAAACAACTGTGGACTTTGTTCCAACCATCTATCACATAGTGGACTTGCAAACATGATAGTTACAAACAGATGTGATCTTACTTGTTGGTATTGTTTCTTCTATGTCAAGAAAGGTCTTGAAGGTGCATACATGTATGAACCAAGTCATGATCAAGTAAGAGCAATGATGAAAACACTAAGAGCAGAAAGACCAATCCCAGGAAATTCTATGCAGATTACTGGTGGTGAACCAATGCTTAGAGAAGACATTTCCGATGTTATTAAAATAATGAAAGAAGAGGGTGTTGATCATATACAGATGAACACGAATGGTATTAGACACGCAATGGATCCAGAAGCTGGACGTGAAGTCAGAATGGCTGGATGTAATAATCTTTATCTAAGTTTTGATGGTGTTACCGCAAGAACAAACCCAAAGAATCATTGGGAAATTCCATATGCATTAGATACATGTAGAAAAACTGGAACAACCGTAGTTTTTGTTCCAACTGTAATCAAATCAATTAATGATCATGAATTAGGTGGAATTATTAGATATGCACAAAAGAATATGGACGTTGTTCATGCAGTAAACTTCCAACCAGTTTCACTTACTGGAAGAATGGGAAAGACAGAACGGCTGAAATACAGAATTACTGTTCCAGACTGTATCCAAAGAATTGAAGAACAAACAGATGGTCAAGTAACTGCTGATGATTGGTATCCAGTACCAAGTTGCATGCCACTAACCAATGTTATTGAAGCATTCTCTAGTAAACCAAAATATGAATTATCAATTCACTTTGCATGCGGTGCAGGAACATATGTCTTCGAAGATGCAGACACCAAGAAATTTGTTCCAATGACACGTTTTTGTGATCTACAGGGTATGCTTGAATTATTCGAAGACAAGTCAGAGCAGATTCACTCTGGAGCAAACAAGTACTTTACAATGTTGGAAGTGGTAAGAAAACTAAAAGGTTTTATCGATAAAGAAAAACAGCCAGCAGGTCTAGATTTGGCTAAGATGTTTAGTAGTATACTAATGAAGAGATCATTTGATGCTGTTGGTGGATTCCATGTTAAGGGATTATTCTTAGGCATGATGCATTTCCAAGACAAATACAATGAGGATTTGGAAAGACTACAAAGATGTGATATTCATTATGTAACTCCCGATCTTAGAATTGTTCCATTCTGTGCATTCAATGTAATCCCAGAGTGGTACCGAGACAGAATTCAGAAGAAATATTCTATTACCGTTGAAGAATGGGAGCAAAGAGAAGGAGTAAAACTCGAAGACGGTCTTTACAGAGGTCTTATGAGACGAGGCGCAGGTGACGAACTTGCAGCAGGTTGTGCAAAAAGCGAGATGTTCCATCAAGCAGAACAAGCAATGGGTGCTCAGTAAATAATTTTTTAACAGTAACTTAACTAATTATTTTGTTTACGTGTTCACAAATAACTAAAATTTGTTCATCAGTCAATAGTGGATATGATGGTAATGACATTACCTCCTTGGAAAATTTCTCACTGTTAGGTAACTTGTAACCATATTCTTGATAGATCGGTTGTAAGTGAATTGGTGTTTCATAATATATTGCCGAACCTATATCATTATCAACTAACCCCTTACGTATCTCATTTCTTTTTGAATGACGGATAACAATTTGATGATATACAGATTTTCCATTTTCATTTTCGGGTAAAATACAATCCTCAACCAGATTTTTTTTGTAGATTGATACGATTTCTCTTCTTCGTGAATTTTTTTCATCAAGATGTTTTAGCTGAATTCTACCAATTGCTGCATTAACAGTGTTTAACCTCATTGTAAAACCTAATTTGTCAAATTCATTTTTGGTCTTCCTTCCATTATCTCTTATCGAACTTATTTTCTGAGCGATCTCTTCATTGTTTGTTGTAGTCATTCCACCATCACCACCTACTGTCATATTTTTTGTTGGATAAAATGAAAAACATCCTACATCAGAAAGACTACCAACTTTTCTATTCTTGTATACTGCCCCATGTGCTTGACATGCATCTTCTACAATTGGAATTTTTTGTTCTTCTGCAAATGCTTTTACAGAATCAAAATTACATGGATTTCCATAAATATGAACAGGAATAATTGCATCTACACTCTGTGTAATACCACTAACATCAATCCCACCATCTTTCAAATCAATATCTGCTAAAATTGGGTGCGCGTTAGTCATTCTAATACAGTTTGCAGAGGCAATGAATGAATTGGTTGGTGTTACAACCTTAGAATTATCTGCAATACCAAGTGCCATTAATGAAATCTGTAACGCACTGTTCCCTGAACTGACTGATACAGCATGTTTTACTCCGGTATATTCTGCAAATTCTTCCTCAAACTTTGACACACTCTCACCCCCAACAAACGATTCATTCCTTAGTGCATGAATTGCAGCCTCCTCCATCTCACTAGTAAATTCTTGAACAAAAAATGGTATTTTCATATTTTTTACCTATGAATCTAGTTTATTATTTTTAGTATTCAATGCTTTGTTTAATTTAAACTGATAAAACATGCCATGTTATATCAATCACTAATATAACAAGGTAAAACTAATTTTTTCATCCTACACCTTTTAAGGAAACGAACTAATTTTGTCATATGAAAATTTTATTTGTATCCCCACGATATGAAGGCGGTATAGGCGGTCACGCATTTAGAGTTGCAGAAAAAATGCGTGATCAAGGACATAATGTAAAATTAATGCAGATACCACACATTCCAATTAAAAAATTAAAGAATCCCTCTTTTACAATATTTGGCATTTTAAAATCTATAACAGATAAAGAAAAGTATGATGCAGTTCATGCATGGAACATTCCATCTGCATTTGTAATGAAATATGTAAATTCTCCCAAAAAAATTCTGTCAGTTCATGGGGCTTATTCCGAGCAAGTAGAGACAATTCATTCTAAAACTCTTGGTAGTTTAGCCAGCAAGGTAGAACCAAATGCATTTAATCTGTCCGATAAACTAACAACTGACTCCAAAGCAGTTCAAAAATATTATAAAGATAAGGCTAATGTAAATTTTATTTATTTACCTGCTCCATTAGACATCGAGAAGTTTAGAGACATCAATGAAATAGAAAAAAAGAAAGATCAAATTGTCTACATTGGTAGAGATAGTTATGAAAAAGGAATTGATATCTTAAAAGGTATTGAATCCCAAATTAATGGTAATGTAGTTTACTGCACAAATTTTTCATGGAAGAAAACTATGAATATTTTAAAATCATCTAGTATTCTTGTAGTTCCCTCTAGAATGGAAAGTATACCACAGGTAATCAAAGAGGCATTTTACCTAAAAGTTCCTGTGATTGCAACAAACGTGGGAGGAATACCAGAAATTATTGAAGATCACGATACAGGAATTCTAATTCCTTCAGAGAATTCCTCTAAAATGTTGACAGCGATAAATTCATTATTAGATGATGAAAAATTACAAAAAATCATAGTAGAGAATGCATATAATTTCATAATCAAAAATTTTACATGGGATACACTACTTTCTCAGTATCTCGATTTATACGCAAGTTAATCTATCTGAGTGGGATAACAGATTATTAGTTTTTATTTACCATATGCAAAATTTATGTACTTTTGAAACAGAAACTTGTAGATTTTCTTGTATGTCCAACTTGTAGAAACTCAGTTCACATTAAAATTAAAAAGAAAAAAGGGACTGAGATAATCGAGGGTTTAATTTTATGTGATAAATGTAAAGATCGGTTCAATATCCATAAAGGAATACCTAGATTTGTAGTTGATAAAACAAAAGATTTTGTTAGAACTGAGGAAGCCTTTAGTGCAAAATGGCGTAAACATCATAAAAATCATCAAGCAAAAGATTGGGTAGATTTTCAGAGAAAATGGTTCTTAGATAGGTATGGCTGGAAAACTAAATCTAATTTTGATAAATTTTTAAAAATTAAAACTAAAATTCTTGACGCTGGTACTGGAATTGGAAATAGTGCAAAGTTTCTTTCATCAAATCTAAAAGCTGATGTTTTTGCATTAGATGCAAGTAATAGTGTTGATTTTGCATATGAAAAATATGGTAGTTTGCCAAATGTTCATTTCTTACAGGCAGATCTTCGTCAATTGCCTTTTAAAAGAAAATTCTTTGATTATATTTATTCTGACCAAGTTTTACATCATACAAAAAACACTGGCACTTCATTCAAATATCTAACAAAATTTCTAACTAGTTCTGGCCACATCTCAATTTATGTCTATAACAAAAAAGCACCTGTTCGAGAATATGTTGATGATTTTATTAGAAAAAAGACCGTAAAAATGTCTATTGAAGAGTGTACCGAATTTTCAAAACAGATGGCATATTTAGGAAAGAGTTTGGCAAAAGTAAAAAAGAAAATTAAAATTCCTAATGATATTTCAATTCTTGGAGTAAAGGCAGGTGAATATGATGTTCAAAGATTCATCTACTGGCATTTTCTGAAGTGTTTTTGGGACGAATCAAATAATTTTGAAAGGAGTGTTGGCGTGAATTTTGATTGGTATTCGCCAAAATACGCATATAGACACACTCCTTCTGAAGTAAAAAAATGGTTTAAAGATACTCAAATTAGAATTTCCACCTTTAAAGAGATTGAAAGTGGAATAAGCGTTACTGGCGTAAAAAAATGATTTGTATACTGATTTTATGCTTTTTTTAGATATTTTTTTGCCATAATAACAAAATCTTTTGCAATCTTATCCCAACTAAAATTTTCCACAACAAACCTCTTTCCATTGATTCCCATTTGTCTTGCCTTTTCGTCATCATTAAATAATATTGAGAGTTTGGATGTCAATTCTCCATGATTTCCTTTTTCTACCAAGAACCCAGTTTCTCCATCTTTCATTTCTTCTGGTATTCCTCCCACGTTTGTTGCAATCACAGGCTTCTCTAAAATCTGTGCTTCCAATAATGAAACTGGAGACATATCTATTCCGCTAATGAGAGCATAAACATCAATTTCACTAAGATATTTTTTTACTTCATCAGGATGCTGAAGCTTTCCTAACCATTTGAAATTTTTATGTTTTTCTAGTTCAGGAAGAATCTTTTCAAGGTATGGTCCGTCACCAGCCCAATAAAATGTTACATTTGGCATTGCATCCATTGTTTTTTTCAGGGTTAACATTTCTTTTGTTTTTTCCCAGATCACTGCACCCTGTAACAAACCTACACAAGGATGATTTAGTTTCATTCCTTTTTCTGGAATCCATTCAGATGGAGTTATTCCTTGGTAAAAAATTTCAGTCTCTTTATTTGGGTAGAATTTTTTTAATTCATTATTAAGATGCTTACATGTTGGTAAAATCAGTGTTGCATTTTCAAAGCATTCTTTGGCAATTTTGTCCCATTGTTTAAGTGCAACACGTTTTGGAAATGATTTGTATAATGTTTCTTCTGCCATCACCATTTCCTTCCAGTAATCTCCTTTCAGGTGTACAAACAAAGGAATTCCTGCCTTTAGAGCCGCAATTCCAAAATGTCTTTGTCTATCAATGAATACTGCATCTGGGTTGAATTCATTAATTAGATCATTGAATTTTTTATCAGATTGAAACCAATTTTTAATTTTTCTACTAGGAAAACCATCATATATTTCAGAATCTACAACAACTTTACATTCAATATCATATTTACTTAGAGTCTCGGCAAAACCCTTTAGATGAATATATCTCAGACCGAATCCCGCAATTAATAATTTCAAATTATTGAATAAATTTAGGAGTGATGTATAACGTTTTGGCAGTTATTATTCACTAGAATTTGTATTTTTTGTCAGGTCTGAAACTATTTCCTTCAACCAGTTTTTTAATTTCATTGTGGACTCCCAACCTATCAATTGTTTTGCCAATAATACATCAGCTTGGCTGTCATGAACATCTCCTTTTAATGCACTTCGATAAAGCGGTTTTAATGCAAGCCCAGATGATTTTATTACCTCATTGGCTAGTTCCAATATTGAGATTGTATGACCAGTCCCGATATTCAGGAATGCAGATTTCACATTACTTTCAAACGCCATTATGTTTGCCCTTACAACATCTTTGACATAAACGAAATCTCTAGTTTGTGAACCATCACCATTAATCATAGGTGGCTCATGATTCTGAATTAATTCAAGAAATAGTTTGATTACGCCAGCATAGTTTTTTGATTGACGTTCTCCATAGACATTGAAATATCTTAATCCAATAACATCAACACCATATTTAGAATATTTTTCCGCCAAAATCTCATCATCAATTTTGGTTTGTGCATATGGATTAATTGCTTTTTTTACAGCATCTTCTTTAATAGGAATTGTACTTGGATTACCATAAACACTAGAAGAACTAGCGTATACCACTTTAAATCCAAATTCTCTAGCTAGTTTTAGAATGTTTTCAGTTCCTTTAACATTCACATTATGATATTGTTCTGGTTTAGAAAAAGATTCCTGAACTGATGCTAATGCTGCCTCATGGAAAACCCCCTCGGTATTTTTAATGACATTTTTTAATGCATCAAAATCCTGTATATCAGTCTGAATAAAATTAATTTTATCTATCACTGCCTGTAGATTCTCTTTTTTTCCTGTATGGAGATTGTCAATTACTGTTACCTCATCTCCTCTATTAACCAGATATTCTACAATATGACTTCCAATAAATCCTGCTCCTCCTGTAACAACTACATTCATAATTTTTTTTGTTGTTAGCATTGATAAATTTTTAGAATAATTACTTAGTTAGCCACATAAATTTTTAAAACCATTTTTACAAATTCTACTATATGCTTTTATGGACTAGAATCAAATTCTTTCTAGAGACATCTGAATGAATTTAGAAAAAGAAAAACTACTTGTCATTTCTCCCCATGCAGATGATGAAGTGATGGGTTGTTTTGGACTAATAAATAAAATTAAGAATGGTGGCGGTAAGGTTTACGTCCAAATTTTATCCTTAGGAGGATTTGATAAAATTGAAGGTACTAGAATAACCAAGGAGGAATGGAAAAATGAAGTCACAAAGGTTTCCAAATTTTTGAATATTGATAAATATGAAATTGCTAATTTTAATGATGAAATTATACATATTGATACAATGCCACAACAGGAATTAATTGAGTTATTAGAATTTAGAAGTAAGATTGCAATATCTAAAATTAAACCTACAATTGTAGCTATTCCTACAGTTTTTTCCACACATCAAGATCATACACAAGCTTACAGAGTGGCAATTGCAGCATTAAGACCACATTCACAGAAAACATCTCACATGCCACATCTTGTTGTTTCTTATGAATCACCAGAGTATTATTTTTGGTCGGCTGCATCTGAATTTGGCAAGTTTTCTCCTAATTTCTACGTGAATCTAACAAAGAACGATATTAACAAAAAAATCAAAGCTATGAACATTTACAAAACTCAAATTCGTCCTGATAAACGAGATGGAAGTAGTTTAACAGCACTTGCCAGAATAAGAGGAAATGAAATAGGTCTTGATTATGCTGAGGCGTACCATGTTCATAGATTATTTTTGTAAATGCAAAATTTCAAATGTAGTAAACCAGTTTTTACTGTAGAAACTAAAAATAGAATATTTGGTGAAAATCATGGACAATAATAATTCAAAAGATTTAACAGATTTAGAACAACTAAAGCGGTCAATCACTGAGAAAACTTTGAAGATATGTGTGATTGGTGTGGGAAGAATTGGTTTACCAACTGCTTTGTCTTTTGCAAACTCTGGTTTACCGACAATAGGTGTTGACATAAATGCTGATTTAGTATCTAGAATTAATTCATGCGATTATCCATTAAAGGATGAACCTGGTTATGACGCTATTTTTCATAAAGTAACACATGAGAAAAAATTCTATGCCACCACCAACATAGAAGAGGCTGTACCAAATTCTGATGTAATTTTATTATCACTACCTACTCCAATGGATAAAAACAATGTGCCTGATTATTCTGCGTTGAAATCAGTCGGTAAAAAACTTGGAGAACTGTTAGGGCCTAATTCGCTGGTAGTTATAGAAAGCACAATTGAACCTGGATTTGTGGAGAATGAATTTATAAAAATTATTGAATCTGGCACAAAAAAATTAACAGCTGGTAAGAATTTTTTCATAGGAGTATGTCCAGAAACAGCTAATCCTGGTGAAATAATGAAGGACTTTACGAATCTTCCTAGATTGGTTGGAGCAATTGATGAAAAAACTGCTAAAATGATTATGGAAATTTACAAACATGTCTTTCCTGTTGAACTAATTAAAATGATAAATTGTAAAACTGCAAATGCAGTGAAGCTTACAACTAATGTATTTAGAGATCTTAATATTGCATTTGTAAATCAACTTGCTCTGTTATTTGAAAAACTAGGAATAGATACATTCCAAGTTCTTGATGCTGCTAAAAGGAAATATAATTTTCAGGTGCATTATCCTGGACCTGGAGTAGGAGGACCATGTTTACCTGTTAATTCGTATCAATTATTAAATTCTGCAAATCAGTTTGATGATAGTATTCTAAGTCTTGTTAAACTGGGAAGAAATATCAATGAAAGTATGCCAGATCATGTTATTGAATTGATAATCGATGGTCTGAAAGAAACTAATAAACAGATTTCTAATGCAACAATCTTAGTACTGGGAGTTTCTTACAAACCTGAGGTTAAAGACATCCAATTATCCCCAGCAGAACAAGTTGTAGATAAACTGAAAGAACATGGTGCGAAAATTAAAATCTATGATCCATTCTTTAAAGCAACAACAGTATTTGGGATTCAAACAGAAAAAAATATAGATCAAGCCTTTGCAAATGTAGATTCTGTTGTTTTTCTAACGGCACATAATGAATTTTATGATTTAAAATCATCAGTTATTGCATCAAAAACACCAATACCTGTAGTTATTGATACAAAAAGGATTCTTGATCCAGATGATGCAAAAAAATCTGGATTGATTCTTAGGACGCTAGGTTCTGGTAATTTCTAAAGATATGTCAGTAGAACCTAATCAAATTAGAAATATTCTTACCTTAAGATATGACCCATCTCAGAACCCCCTGTTACCAGCATTACAATGGAATGATTTTTCAATAAACACACATGATCCTTCCCTTGAGCATATTGAGAAATATATTGAAAATTACATATCTAAAAAAGTTGAAAACTCTGATGTAAAACGGATTTCTCTAGCACTAAGTGGAGGCGTAGATTCCTCTTTAATATTGGCTTTTATCAGAAATACACTTCCTGAATTAAAAATTGACACAATATCAGTCAAATTCGCTGATAGTATTGATGAGACTAAAACAGCAGAGAAAATTGCAGATCATTTTGAAGTAGATCATCATGTAATATTTTTAGAGAATTATCTAAGAGAGCTTCCAAAAGCAATTAGTGCAACTAAACTTCCATTCTGGGATTTACATTGGTACTATGTAGCAAAAAAAGCACAAACATTTTCAAAATATTTAGCAGCGGGAGATGGGGGTGATGAAGTATTTGGCGGTTATACTTTTAGATATGCAAAATTCTTATCATTAGTCAATCCAAAATCAACAGCCTTAGAAAAAGCAAAGGCATATCTAAAATGCCATGAGCGTGACAGTGTAACAGATCAAGAAGAAGTTTTTGGAGAGCATATTACCTTTTCTTGGGATCTAATTTATGAACAGATACTACCCTACTTTGATAATTCCTTATCAGTATTAGATCAGGTTTTTCTTGCAGATTATAATGGAAAACTAATGTATAATTTTTCTCCCATAAATAATAAAATAAATAATTATTTTGAACTAACTTCAATTACACCATTACTCTCTAATGATGTAATTTCATATGCAACTAATTTACAATCAAAATACAAGTACGACGAAATTAGTAACATTGGAAAAATTCCATTACACCAACTTTTAAAGAAATATAATTTGGATTCGCTTGTTTTAAACACTAAACAAGGATTTAGTGTAGATACATTGAATCTCTGGAAATCATATGCCCAAAAACTTTGTAAGGATTATCTATCCAATTCAAGAGTTGTAAGAGATAGATGGATTAATGGCGATTGGATTAAAAAATACATTGATAGAAATGATTTAGATGTTAGATATGTGAATAAATTTTTAGGTTTATTGGCATTTGAAGTTTGGTATAGATTGTTTGTATCTAAAGAAATGAAATCTGAGACCAATCTTAGCTAGAATTTAATTTGTTTTTGGCATACTCTAGAAACCGCTTGGCAATTACATCCCAACTAAAATTATTAATTACAAATTCACGCCCCGCATTTCCCATTTTCGAGGCTAATTCTTTATCATTCAATAAAATTGATATTTTCTCAATGAGATCTTTTGGATCTCCTTCCTCTACTAGAAACCCAGTTTTTTCATGATCCATCATCTCT
>ENA-UPTF01000892-UPTF01000892.1-marine-metagenome-genome-assembly--contig:-NODE-892-length-19935-cov-7.545876_pt1 | contig 19935 bp, 19 predicted proteins | sample MGYA00238166_ERZ767019 | MGnify/ENA primary metagenome ERZ767019 (study PRJEB28930, sample SAMN06266391) | marine metagenome | isolation source: Sea water from 250 m depth | place: Atlantic Ocean | study... | reverse complement strand
ATCATCGTAATTATTGTAGGTGACTGTTATGACAGAAATCATAATTTTAATATTATTTAGGAAGTGTTACGAAGAACTTTGATCTATCTCTTGAAAAGTAATTGTAGCCGCAAAGTGTGCAAAGAAAAAGCTTTGAAATGCCATAAAGAAAATTTCCCAGACAAAATAATCCAATATTTGTCCCACACAAACCGCCAGCATGGGCATCATTAACAAAGGTGGTCCCCGCAGCGCCGGACGGAACCAGAGCCAGAGAAACAGCAACACTGCAATCATGCCCACCCAGCCCATTTCAATCCAGATGGTGAGGGGAGCGTTATGGGAGTTGAAAGCGTCTTTGTACCAGGGACTATTTAAATGTGCTATATCTTTGGATTTGCTGAACACCTCATGACCAAATGTTTTTGTTCCGGAACCAAGAATCGGAGGTTCGGCAATTCCCAATTCTATGGCTGAGCGAAAAATAACGAAACGTGTATCAAAACTTTCCAAATCTTTGTAGGTTTTAACATTCCACAATTGATCGAGCTTTACTTGCCCGATGCGTTTTGAAGTTTGGTTGTAGATAGAGTAACAACCAATTCCAACGACTATTGCAGTAGCAAGTACTAGAATAAAAGCTGTACGTGTTTTGCGGATATGTTTGAGTGTGAGGATTAATAAAAACAAAAGACAGATTACCAGAGTCAAATATCCGTTGCGGCTTCCGGAAAGGACTATACTGTATAAGGCTGCCATTATCCCTAAACTTGAAAGAATCCATGATTGTCTCAGGCGGGCAAGACTCCAAAAAAATACTCCTACACAGACGACCGCATAGGGATTCCTGTTTTCAAAAAATGATGAAGGAGAAGCGCCCCTGAAAAACAAATCAATGTGCAGGCCATGATTTGCAAGCAGGCCGGGGATACTGGTTTTACCATGCCAATCCCAAAAAGTATAAGCCATCAGCAGTACAAAAATTACAGTAAAAATCTGTCCGCTTTTTTTTGAGGACTCACGATCCAAAGCAAACAGAAATGCTAGAAAGGTCAACAGATAAATAGAATAACGTCCGGAATGCTTGAGTGCGACTTTCGGATAATCACTCATTATCGCGCCCAACCACATCCAGCAAAAAAGGAAAGCCAGTACGATTAAAGGCAGTCGGAGTTTTTGCCAGATTTCGACTGCGCGCTTCCGGTTCCAGACAATGCAAAACAAAGCCACAGGTGGTAGAAACAAAGTGTAAAGGCTGAGCCTAATTGGGAATGAAAAACTCAACAAACTTTCCAGCATTTGCTGCAGAGCCGGAAGTTTCAAAGGCATAGAGAACAAAACAAGGAGGCCCACCAGCAGTGGATTGATCCATTGTTTAAGCACCATGAGCAGGGACAGATGAAAGTTGGTGTTTTAAAATCATGAGAAAGCAACTAAAAGGGATAAGAGCTTCGGTAATCACCGTGGCCACTGCTGCTCCGGAGGCACCGTGTTCCGGAATTAACCAGAAATTGAGTAGTACATTTAGCAGTACTCCCCCGGCAGTGATACCCAGATATATGCGGTTGTGATCCAGTGCAACTAAAGATTGTGTCATCAAATATCCCCAGAAAACAAGTGGAATGGCAAAGGCCAAAATTTGCAATATTTCTGCGGAGCTTTGAAATTCCGCCGCAAAAAACAAATGAATGATCCACTCTGCCAGTAAAAAGACGGCACTCCCCCCTGCTATTCCGGAAAGCGAAAGCAGCAGTACTCCCTTTCGAAAGTATGCGGTAAAATGTTTGGCTTGAGACAGTCCTGGAAAGATTGCAGCCATCACAATCGTTGGAATGAAAAAGGTCCCTTCCATCAAATTGAAAGCTACAGAATACAAACCAACTTCTCTTTCTGAAGCAAGTACCCCCAGCATGATGGTGTCGATACGGAAATAAAACTGTATTAAAAAAAGAACCAATCCCAAAGTGATCGCCTCACTCCAAAGTGTTTTCGATCCCAATAATTCCGAACTGCTTTCACTTTTTTTCAAATTTGTTTGATATTTTATCCAGATAATTCCGGAAATAAAGACAGTTCCTGCAAGCCGTGTTAACATCAACACCAATGAACCAATCCAAGGCTCTGCAATCTCCTGAAAAATAAAAATCCCCAAAATTATTAATGCTAATAAATTCTGCAGGGCCACCGTGAGTGACTCCGGACGTAAATCTTCCAATCCACGCAAAATTCCAAAAAGCGATTGCTGCAGGGTATTGATCAGGAAAAATCCCAGTACTGTCACCAGTAGCAGCAAGCTTATTTCCATCCACCAGCCGATTAAAAATACCAGCGGAATCAATCCGAGTGCAGTAAAACCTTTTATGCGGAAAGAATGCGAAATAACTTCAGTATTTCCCCGGCTTACCCACTTGGTAATCAGCTGATTTAGCCCCAAATCCAAAGCCGGCTGGAGAAGAATAAGTCCTCCTACGAAGACGAAGGAAAATTCTCCGTAACTTCCAGCTCCAACATGGTTTGCAAAAATAATGTGAAAAAGTAAGAGGCTTGTTTTAGCGACCACTTGTCCTACAAAATTCCAAGTTAGATTATTGCGTAAATTGCTAACTTGGTTAAAATCAGCGGAGACAGGCATAATGGGGAATCTTCTGTATTTTTAAAGGGAAGTGACAGACAGAAAACACATGTGCAGTGTGGTGTTATTCAGGAAGCACCACACTCCACTCCTGCTGTATTTCAAACTCCGCCAAAGGCCGATTTTTGTGTTGGTGTAGCTGGACTGTGGCCTTTGGAGCGAATTGCCAGTCGATTGAGGGCATTAAGAAAAGCGAGGGCACTGGCAACAACGATGTCTGTGTGAGCCCCGCGTCCGGTGATGCGCACACCGTCTTTTTCAACACCTACGCTCACTTCACCCTGTGCATCGGTTCCACCGGTGATGGCTTTCACCACGTAGGATGTGAGCGTGCACTGAATGCCTGTAATTTCTTTAATCGTGTTCAGTGCTGCATCAACGGGCCCGTCTCCAAAGCTGGCTTTTTTGAAAACCTCCCCATCAATTTTCATTGATATTGTTGCAGTTGGAACAGCTGTCGTTCCGGATGTCACAATCAGATCTTCCAAAGAATATTTGTCCGTCTGCTTGCCTATTCCATGTGTTACCAGTGCCTCAATGTCTTCATCAAAAACCTGTTTTTTGAGGTCTGCAAGCCGTTTGAATTCTTTAAAAATATGATTTAGATCAATGTCATTGAGGTCAAAACCAAGTTCCTTGATCCGTTCTCCAAGGGCAAAGCGTCCAGAATGCTTACCCATCACCAAATTACTGGACTTGATACCCACTGACTGTGGGGTCATGATCTCGTAAGTCAATGGATTTTTGAGAACTCCGTGCTGGTGAATTCCTGCCTCATGCGCAAAGGCATTTGCGCCGACAATCGCTTTATTTGGTTGAACATCTACTCCGGTAATTTGAGAAAGCAGTTTGCTGGATGGAAAAAGCTGCTCCGTCACAATGTCGCTTTCAAAACCAAAATATTCCTGACGTGTTTTGAGTGCCATCACTAATTCTTCAAGTGAAGCATTTCCTGCACGTTCACCGATGCCGTTGATTGTACATTCGATTTGCCTTGCTCCGGCACGAACCGCAGCCAGGGAATTCGCTACTCCCATACCCAAATCATTGTGACAGTGCACGGAAAAAGTGACTTTATCAGCGTTATAAACTTCGTTCCGGAGACGTGTAATTAATTCAAACATCTCATCCGGAGTAGTGTAACCCACTGTGTCAGGCACGTTCAGGATTGTTGCTCCTGCACGTACTGCCTCCGAAAACACTTCAACCAAAAATTCCGGATCACTGCGGGTGGCATCTTCAGCACTGAATTCTACATTGTCATTAGCTTTCTTTGCACGTTCCACTGCTGCGACTGCCATTGCTTTCACGTCTTTAGGCTCCATCTGCAGCTTATGTTTCATGTGCAAAGCGCTGGTTGAAATGAAAGTATGAATGCCCCAGTTTTTCGCATCACCCAAAGCTTCAATTGTAGAGTCGATGTCATTTTTTGAGCAACGGCAGAGTGAAACAACGGTTGAGTTTATTATTTGCTGTCCGATTTCCCGAACGCTCTCAAAGTCTCCCGGAGACGATGCTGCAAATCCGGCTTCAATTGTATTCACTCCCAGGCGCTCCAGCTGTTTGGCAAGGGTCAGCTTTTCATCTGCTGACATTGAACATCCGGGGGATTGCTCTCCATCACGGAGAGTCGTATCAAAGAACTTTACCTTTTCCATACATCTCCTTACCAATTATGCACAGCCTCAGGGCTGCGGTTGTAAAAAAGCCTGAACCAACACAGTTCAAGCACCAGAAATCAGGTAGATCTGCCTGACAAAAATAAGCTTATGTAAATTCCGGATCCACTTCAAGACGACTTGGAGTGGATCCGCTTTGTCCACAATACTTTCCGTTGTACGGCTGTTCTGCAGAGCGGCTCATTTGGACAAAGACAATCTGACAAATCCGGACACTTTTTTAAACAATTGGAAATCCGGATTGATTTTCGAGTTCCAAAGTTATTTGTCCGTGAAATCCTGCATCAATAAAACCCGCATTTTGTACCTGCAATCCCGAGCGTCCGATACTTGAACGTCCCTCCACATAAGCCGCCATGTCGTGGGGAACACGGATGGATTCTGCGGTACTGGCGAGTACAAAATGATTTGGTTCTAAAACAAATTCATCTTTTTGCACCTGCTTATGCGGAACGGATTCGCCCAGAATTATTTTGTCTATTTCCTGTTCTGGCCAACTGAATGAATCTGAAAGAGTCAAATCCACGCTGGAAGGACCAATTGTTAAACCGGGAAGTAAAAATCCGTCTTCCACTAATTTTTTTATGTCGATATCAGGAATAATCACTTTCAGTATGAAAAGAAAAATTAGGTTAAATCAAGGCATAATTCATGCGTTTACTACAATAAACTTATCATACTAAGAACATACTTGAAAGCAAATGTTAATATCAGATTTAAAAAGACCATGCACTGAATGTGACGGCAGCGGATTTCAGGCAGGATTCGATGAATGGGGAAGCATCCAGACTAACCTCCGCCAGTCCTGTCCGGGTTGCACCGGAAAAGGATACAATCTTACAGAACTGGGAGATAACTTGTGGAAATTATACAGTCCGATGATTCAGGACTTGATTCGTGAAGAAATACAGAAAAAGGGCTGAATGCCGAATGATTAAAATCCAAAGCCAGTCATAATAAATCCAGTTTCCTGAAGAAAATAGATTATCAATCCACCAAGACAAAGAAACGGTGCAAAGGGAATTTGGGTTTGCAGCAGATCCGGAATGTTCTGATTTACCTTTCTTTGTCTGAGCAATGAAATTCCGCCAATAATGATTCCGCTCAAAGCTGCAATCAGCAGGACCGTTCCCAGTCCCTGCCAGCCAACCCACAAACCAATCAAACCAAGCACTGCAGCATCACCTTCACCCAGTCCCTGACGATGGCGGAAAGTTTCATACAAAAAACCAATGAAATAAAGAATTCCGGCTCCAATCAGCAATCCGGTCAGGGAATTCAGCATTTCTTGAGGCGCAAAAAATGAAAGCCATAACAAACGCAGTCCCATTGCCAAAGCTATCAGCCGTCCTTCTATCAATAGAGTTTTTCTGTCAATCCAGGCAATTCCAACAAGTGCTGTGATTAAAATAAGATCATTTAAAAGTTCTGGGCTCCACTGCCTCCATTCACTGAGGGCCGCGGCCGTAATCGTCATTCCAATATAAATTCCCCAGTGCGAAAAAAGTTTTGAAAAATTTTCGTCATTTTCTTGCGAAGAATCCTCCGGTTCAGCTACGGATATACTCCGGACAAAACTCATCAACCAGCGTTCAAGCATCCAGGCTAATCCAAATCCAATGATTGCGCCTCCGGCAAGGTTGGTTATTTCCTGCATTAAGGATTATGGTTTTAGTTTTAGCAATTTATGAAACTGAGGAATCGATGGGTATTTCCGTCAGGCACGGACTTAATTAAAGTACTCTCTGTTGCCATCATTTTTCAGTGGCTTGTGAATCTTACTTTAAGCAATCCATCCTGAACATCATTATAGCCGCTTTGATCCATTATTGAATGTAAGGTAACAGTACCCTCAAATGTACGGTCGTTTGAACGGGGCGGTGCAACTTCAATGGTGGTCTTTGCCTTGCCGTCCTTGTTGAGCCGGATGGAATCAGGTATCTTCAAATTGTAGTAGTTACTTTTTAAATATACCGAACCGGGACGATCTACAGGACGATCTGTGCCGTATCGGACTATCTGAAAATGCAGATTTAGTTTTAGGGATTCCTTTCCCTTAAAAATCGGTGCTGAAGGTTCAATCCAGAGTTTCAGCTGATTCGGAATCAGACTAATTTTTTGTGGTAAAAAGTCATTTTTCCGGACTTGATAGAGTCGTTGACCTGCAAGTAATTTAACGGAGGAACTCTTGTTAGAAACCTTGGCCATTCCGGAGGGTACAGCAATGTCAATTGCGGTTTTTTCCCTTGAAAATCTCAGAGAGGCATTTGAAAGCTGCAACCGCATACCTCCACCGCCGATTTCCACAGGATTTTTTCCGCGCACAAAATGTCCCCAAAAACTCCCTGTATGCAAGAACAGTCGATAACGCACCCAACGGTAGTTCCGGCTTTTTTTTGCGCCGATCGTTAGTTCTGTCTCACCAAACAATCGGACTTCGGAACCATCATTAAAAAATATAGTTGCCCTTCCTTTTTTTTCTGTCCGGACCCTGTAACGGCGCAGCAACATTTGTCCGTTGAAACCCTCAATCATTTTTTTGGAGTATCCGGCTTTCACTTTAGATTTTATCCGTGAAAGTACAGCTAAAGCCGGAACAGTTTTTGCCGGAGAAAGAACAGGAACGGTACTGCTCAGCAGGAAAAAACTGATCGTTAAAACACACCGGCGGATGGATTGCATGTTATTGCGAAGATTCAGTTTGAGCGTTCCCGACGGGTGAATTCCAGCAGAGGTTTTATAATTAAATCGGAACTCCACAGTCCGTGGCTATGTGTAACTTTTGGAAGGATCACATAACGTCCGTTGCGCAAACGCTTACCGGCATCCCGTACAGATAAAAATCGTGGTTCTGCCTTGGCGGTAAAAAGTAAAGTAGTGGTTCCCAGTGATTTCAAATCATCACCCAAACCTTCCCAGTTAATGGATGCTTCCAGACCGAGTGCGTAAGCTTCCGAATTGCCTTCCAGAATAAGCTTTTCCTGTTCTTCAGATAAATGATCTAAAGAGTGCCATTGCTGAAGATAGGCACTCACATTCCCTGAGCGCAGTTTATCCAGTTTTTCTGCCAGATATTTTGCTTCTTCCAGTTCCTGGTACGGCTGTGCACCTACAGAAATCAATGAGCGAATTCGGCGGGGGAATTCTTTGGACATTTGAAAACCAACCTGAGCACCCAAACCGACACCAAAAAAAAATGCAAAATCGGCCTGTACTTCACGCATAATGTCCAGTATGTGCCTGATCCTGGAAGAAATGGTGTAGTGCGAAGAATCCTCGGGGGCATCGCTTAAACCTTGCCCGAGAGGTTCAATCATTACCAGCCGAAAATCCTTTTCCAACTGCCTCACATATCCTTCTTCCTTCCAGGCACTCATGGGGATCAAATGAGGCGGATGCAGCAACATCCAAGGACCTTTATCTCCAGCAAGTTCATAATGAATCTTTTGTTTATTTGAAACAACAATTGACATATTTCAGCTAAATTATTCAGGTTTTAAGTTTCAGGCTTTAATGTGTTTCCCTGAGTCAAGTCTCTCCAGGAACTGTATTTCGTTTTGCTCTAATTCTTCCATTTTCTGCCGTTCGTCTTCAGAAGGACGATGTCTCCATCGGCGGTGGAACCAAGCCCATTGCTGCGGATTTTCACGTATACGCTGTTCCAGATGCAGATTCATTTTTCTCGTAACTGCATACACATCCTGTTCCATTTCATGATGTTGACGGACAAAAGTGCCCAGTGTTTCAAATCTCATTTTGAAAGTTCCATCTGTCTGGCGAATTACATTATAACTCACAACAGCTGCACCGGTTTTCAGGGCAAAGACTGCAGCACCAACAGGAGTTTTTGCCGGAATCCCAAAAAAGGGAACCCATGTACTTAGTGCATTCGTATCCTGGTCAATGGCTAAAACCAGCACTTCTTTGTTCCGGAGGCAGCCTAGTAGTTTTCTGATTGCGGCCGATGTTCCACGACGTAGAATTTCCATATTTTCATTTTCACGCTGGCTCTCAATAAGTTTATTAATTCGCGGATCAGGAAAATTCGTTGTTGCGGCTTTCATCTTCAGGCCTGTGCGTCGTGCATATGCAGAAATCAATTCCCAGTTCCCTGTGTGCATGGCCAATAGAATAACACCTTTTTCCGCGTGAATTGCATTTGTCAGCACTTCCTCATTTTCAACCTGAAGCAAATTAGCTTCATCGTGTAAAATCTGCGGTAAGCTCAAGAACTCGAAAAGCATTTGTCCAAATTGACCAAAACACTCCTTCGTCCATTGTCTACGCTGAGCCGCGTCTATTTCCGGAAAAATCAGTTCAAGCTGTTTTTCGACAATTCCCCGATCTTTTCTGAGCACCATAAAAGCTAAACTTCCGATTACGCGTCCCAATTTTTGTAATTGTTTTAGAGACAGTCTTCTCCCCAAATACAATCCAAAACGGAACACTGCGTACTCAACTCCACGTCTCAGCGAAGTTGTCCAAGCCGGACGATTTTTTTTAAATTCATCGTATGTCGGCTCAAGGATTTTAGATTCTGTTTCTAGACTGTCAGAACTCAAAATTTAGCTATCGTCTGTTTGTTTCAGTTATCTTGGCTAAGGCTGTTAACTCCGAGCTTCGAGCGTTTCGAGCACCACTTGCTTTATCGTTTCCGGATCAGCCGCAACAGTTTTACTGCGCGTTTCCAGGTTTGTAAGTTTAGATAATTCATCCGGTAATTCCGGTTCAGAACCCAGGGCCTTCCGGATTGCGTCTCCAAACTTGGCAGGATGTGCGCAGGCCAAACAAATGACGGGGGTCTGAATATCATTTTTTTCTGCCGCACGAACACCAACTGCAGAATGTGGGTCCAGTAAATATCCATTTTCCTGATTAAACCGGCTCACCATTTCCAAAATTTCCTCGTCGTTTACAAGTGCAGATACAAAGTCGTTTTGAGCTTTTTTGAGGAGATCGTTCCCAAACGCCAATTTACCGTTACTCTCAAAATCATACATCCAGGACTTAAGTTGTCCAGAGGATCTTCCTGCAAGCTCGAAAAGATAACGTTCAAAATTGCTGGAAATTTGAATGTCCATTGAGGGACTTAATGTTTCCTTAACTTCAGTTTGTTTGTATTCACCATTGCAGAAAAAGCGGTGTAGAATGTCATTTTCATTTGTTCCTACAACAATCTTATCGATTGGCAGGCCCATGCGCCTGGCATAATATCCGGCCAGCACATTGCCAAAATTTCCAGTTGGTACTGCAAAACTAACAAACTCGGAATTATCTCTGGTCACTTGAAACCAGGCGTAAAAATAATATACAATTTGTGCCAGAATTCGAGCCCAGTTGATGGAGTTGACTGAACCCAAATGATAACTGTGCTTGAATTCCTTATCATTAAAAAGTGCTTTCACAATCGTCTGCGCGTCATCAAATGAACCTTCGATGGCCAGATTGTGGATGTTTGAGTCAAGAACTGTTGTCATTTGCAATTCCTGAATTGGGCTGACCCGTCCTTTTGGATGAAGCATGAAAACATCCACTCCCTTTTTCCCACGCATTCCGTGGATGGCGGCACTTCCAGTGTCACCTGAAGTGGCCCCTATAATTCTCAAAGGATGGTCACGCTTTGCCAGGAAACACTCAAAAAGGTTACCTAAAAACTGCAGGGCCACGTCTTTGAACGCAAAGGTTGGTCCATGAAACAATTCTAAAATATGTATCTTACCCACTGATTTAACCGGAGTTATTTTCGGGTGACGAAAGTTGGTATAGCTTCTCTGCACCAAAGGTGCGAATTCTTCCCGTGGAATTCGCCCACTGGTAAAGAGCACCATAATTTCCAGACTCAATTCACTAAAACTTAATGCTCTCCATTCGTGGAACTTGCTCTTTACTTGCGGAAATTCATCCGGAACCAGCAAACCGCCGTCGTCTGCAAGCCCCATCATTACTGCCTCCTCAAAAAGAAGGTTTTTGTCTTGCCCACGTGTACTTGAATAACGCATTATTTTGTTGTATGTTTGTACTTCTGAAACGGTTTTCTGTCACCATTCATTTCGGATGAATGACAGTGGTTTTTCGTATTGGTTAGCAAATCTCCAAGTCAATTGGCCGATGTCATTCCCAAAACAATTATTGTTGCTCTTTTTTTTCATTTTTGGTAGCACCCAGGTTTTTGGGGCATCATTCCCAGTACTTCCGGAGGTTCAAGTCTATCATACTGTTGGAAGTAGAGGAAGCAATTACAGCACCGGAGCACTAGGACTGTCACTTCATCTTTATGATGAACCTACCGGTCCCGGACGCTATCTGCACTTGCTGGCTTTAAGCATTCCCGCAAAAACTGCTGCCTGGAAAAGCAGGGTTGGAGATCTCTTTTTGAGTGAAAACGGGACCGGTTTTGAAATTGGGGTACATGATCAATGGGTGTCTCCATCCGGGAAAGGGGCAACCTTATCTTTGCGGAAAATCCAGTGGCCCAAGGTTCGTCAGGGAGACACTCATACAGGGGAAGCAACTTCTGACATTCTTCACATGGGATGGAGTTGGATCACAGGGACTCCCATTATTACGGTGTGGCTTATGGGACTGGATATTGCGACACTGAATCTTCCACATGACCGGAAACTGGAAATGCAATTTGCACTGGGAATGCGGACGGCTTTTTGATTATTATCGCATTTAGGAGTTTGATGTCTAAGACCAAGTTGCCAGTTTCTAAGGAGGAGTGGTTTTTTGAGAATTATAAACAAGACGCAGTCTTTGAATTTGGACCTGTTGAGGTAGAAGAAGAAGAGGTACTCAAATTCGCTAGACGCTATGATCCTCAACCTTTTCACATAGACCCAGAAGCCGCAAAAAAAAGTCCTTACAAAGGACTGATCGCGAGTGGCTGGCAGACCTGTGCCTTTGTAATGCGGGAGTTGGTTGAGCATTACTTCTCACCTGTTTCCAGTCTGGGCTCTCCGGGGATTGATGAACTGCGCTGGATTTTACCGGTGCGTCCGGGAGACAAACTCATGGTCCGAGCCACCATTTTAGAAACAAAACGCTCTCGCTCAAAGCCCGACAGAGGAATTGTCCGCTCATTTATTGAGGCAGTTAATCAGCAGCAGGAAACTGTAATGAGCTTCAAATCTGTGAATTTTATGCTTTGCCGTAAAAAAACCTAATACATCTTCAGATACAATCCATTCTGCTCCTTTCTTTTCTGAGCAGGTCATCCATACAGTCACAATAATTCTGAGGCTGATTTTTTGCGGATACTTTCGCAAAAATTTTGTTTTTGATCGACCTTCTTGGACTGGCTGGGGTCCAGATAGACCTTGCAGTTGCCTTCGAAGAATGATCTAATAACACCCTGATATTTTAAAAATAATTTTCAAAAAGTATAGTTTTGCTTGATCCTACAGTCCTAATATTTTTAACCAGCGGCCTTTTCTTGGGCTGGTCACTTGGTGCAAACGATGCAGCCAACGTTTTCGGCACTGCGGTTGGCAGCCGTATGGTTCGATTTACAACTGCGGCACTGATTTGCGGTGTATTTGTTGTTCTGGGTGCCTTTGTCAGCGGAACCGGTGCAGCCCAGACATTAGGTAAACTAGGTTCGGTAAATGCGCTTGGGGGCTCATTCATGGCTGCATTGGCTGCAGGATTGACAGTTTATTGGATGACAAAACTCGGACTCCCTGTCTCAACCAGCCATGCCATCATTGGTTCAATAATCGGCTGGAACTTGTTCAGTGATTCTTACACAGATATTACTTCTTTACTGAAGATTCTCTCGACCTGGATCATTTGTCCTTTGCTTTCCGCAGTCATTGCCGCTCTTTTGTTTACATTGGCAAAGATTTTTGTACGAAAAATCGGGGTTGGGCTGATCCGTATGGATGGCTATACCAGGCTTGCTTTGATCCTTGCCGGAGCTTTTGGTGCTTACAGTCTGGGAGCAAATAACATTGCCAACGTGATGGGAGTTTTTGTGCCTGTGGCTCCGTTTCACGATTTGCAGTTTGGTCAAGATTTTAGTGTTTCTTCCGCACAGCAACTATTTTTAGTGGGGGGTCTGGCTATTGCGGTAGGAGTCTTCACATATTCTAAGCGGGTTATGATGACAGTCGGCTCAGAACTGATGACGCTCACTCCACTGGCAGCCTGGGTAGCAGTAATGTCACACTCGATTGTCCTCTTCCTTTTTGCTTCTGAGCGCCTGGAACAACTGCTGGCAAACATGTCGCTACCTACCATTCCACTGGTTCCTGTTTCAAGTTCCCAAGCAGTGGTTGGAGCGGTGATTGGAATTGGAATGCTGCAGGGTGGAAGAGAAATTCAGTGGCCGCGAATTTACGGTATAGTCAGAGGCTGGGTCATCACGCCTGTGAGTTCCTGTTTACTTTGTTTTGTCGGATTGTATTTTCTGCAAAACGTTTTCCAACAAGAAGTACAGCGTGAATCAAACTATTTGCTGTCAACTCGTGTTCTAGAAAAATTTCAAAAAGAAGGAATTGAGACAACCGGTTTGAATCAACTCTCAGATTCAACATTCAGTAGTTCTGCTGAGTTGGTAAGGGCAGTAAGTTCTATAGTACCTTTGTCCAGTCAGCAGGGCCTTAAAGTGGTAGAGTTTTCGTTACAGAAAAGTCTGCTCATCACTCAGGAAAAAATTGCTTCCATGGATAAAAAAGGTCTCTCTTTAATTCAACTGGATGCCTTGAACCAACTGCAGGGTCAAACCTTTAATTTCCCCTGGCAATTAGGAGATTCTCTGGCGGAAATCAGTTCAGAATGGGAGGTCCGCGGAGGTGGGCTGAAGAACAAACTGTATGACCGCAAAATTAAACAAAAATTAGCTCATTTATATCGAAATTTTTAACGGAGAGAAAGATGAATCCTTTGAGTTTATTTTTTAAAAAACAGTATGCTGTAGAAGAAAAAATACAGCGACTTTTGCGTTATCTGGAAGATATGGGGCAACTTTATCGGGGAGCTTATGAGGCATATCTGGATGGAAGCTATGACGATTTTGCTCAACGCAATGAAGATCTCAACAAAATTGAAAAAGAAATGGACGATCTGGGACTTCAGATTCAAATGACACTGATGCGAGAATCTTTGATGCCGGATTCCAGGGATGACCTACTCTGGTTTTTGACCAAGCTGGATAAAGTCCCCAGCAGCTTCAAGCACTCACTGGGTGCAATAGCTATAGAAAAACCGGAGATTCCTCAAGACTTTCAGGATCCTCTGAAAAAAATACTGGCTCACACCCATGATGCAGTAAAAGCTCTGGCACATGCCACAGATTCACTTTTTACAGATTTGAGGGCAGTCCGACAGCATGTGGAAGAGGTTGGGCGTCAGGAGAGTGAAGTCGACAAGGTAGAGTATAAACTGCTGAGAACAGTTTTTGAGAATGAAAAATTTGAACTGGCACGGCAGTATCAACTGAAAGGCATTTTGAAGCAGTTGGGTGCAGTTACCAATCTTGCTGAAGACGTTGCGGATGCAGTACTTATTCTGGCCACCAAGCACTCGGCTTGAAAAACTTGGTGGCAATAGTTTGCTGTATTGCTAAGTTGACTTTAAGTTCCGAATAATATGTTTCCCGGAAGCAGGCTGTAGCTTTAATAAAGACGGTTCACTACTTTTCCAATCCTGCACGCCATTCCTGCCAGTTGAGGTAAGCAGTAGCACCCATAGTGGCAATGGGTTCCGGTGGCAATCTGGTAGGTTGTTTTTCATTGAGGTAATCTTCAATGTAGCTGTTCTGGAATCCGGATGCGTACTCCGCAGCTAGAATTCCGGAGAGCGTCCCTTTGGAAACACCGACTCCGTTTTGGCAACAGGCGGCAAACAATCCATCTTCAATTTCGCCAAATACCGGAACTCCGTTCCAACTTAGGCACAAGCGTCCACCCCAGCGGTACTCCATTTCCACGTTTTTAAGCATCGGAAAGCGTCGCTGAAAACTACGGTCGTGGTTTCTCACCGTCCGTTGAATGTCGCGGTCGGAGGCTTCCATGGTTGATTTGAAGTGGAACTTGTTTCGCATCAGGATTCGATGTCCTCCCACGCCGCAAATCTTTCTCACCGAGCTCCCAAACGGGTTAGCCGGCGCAACACCCCAACTGGGTTCTCCTCCGAGCCTGCGGATTTCCTCTGTAGTCATAGCACGTGTCATTGAGGCGTAAAGAAAAATGTGCATTAGCCTCCGCTTGAGGAATCCAAAACTTTGAAGGTGTCCGTTGACGCAGAGAATAACTTTTGGCGCAGAGACAGAACCTTTAGGCGTGTTGACTTTCCAGATACCGTCAGCACGTTTCATCGCAATGACTGGAGAATTTTCGTAAATATTCACATTCCGGGAAAGGCCCTGCGCAAATCCCCGGACATAAGCAGCCGCTTGAATTGTAACCGTTTTTGGGGTAAGCAAACCGCTCAGGTAATAGTCACTTCCCGTGATCCGTTTCATATCGGACGCATCCAGCCAGGTTGATTCTTCCCCCATGGAATTAAGATGCACGACATACTCCCGGTTATGCCGATCTCCTTTTTCGCTGGCCGCCCCGTTGATTTTTCCGCAGGGATTGAAAACTTCTTGTGAAAAACCGTAGTCCTCAGCGGTTTTGGCGGCAAAGGCAATTGCATAGCGGTTTTGCATGGTTTGGCGAATGTCCCGTTCCACTGTACCGGCATAGCTATCGCTACTGATGTCGTGCGGTAAATCAATCATGAAACCGGAATTGCGTCCGGAACTGCCCTCACCTATGCGGATGGAATCCAGCAAAACTATACTCTCTTTTTCACGGAGTTGTAACAGCCGTCTTGCAGCAGACAATCCAGCGAACCCCCCACCAATTACCAGCCAGTCGGCAATGAGGTCTTCTTCTAAAACATGTGTTGGTTCCGGTTCCGGGAGAATCGCATACCAACCGGAAAGACCAGGATTTCCGTGGCGGATGTTTTTGACCTGAATCTTCTGTGGCATTAGTACTCTGTCTGAAATTTTTATAGAGAACCCGGTACAACCAAGTTTAGATTTAACTCAATTGCTGACAAGAATTTCTAAAATATCTTTTTTTAATGTAGCAATCACCCGTTCCAGTTTGCTTTTTTCCTCCGTAGTCAGCGGCTGAAGTGGCAGGCGGGGAGGTCCGGGATGGAGGCCCGTCAGTTCGCAGCCGTATTTGACGCTTTGAACAAACTTCCCTCCCTGCTCCAGAACACGCATTAGTGGAAGCAACGCCGACATGATTCGACGCCCTTTTGCGTAATCGCCTTCAAGCACACAGGCTTCATAAAGTGCGATGTGCTCTTTCGGCAAAAAGTTTGAACCGGCGCAAACCCAGCATCTGGCTCCCCAGGCAAAGAACTCAAGCGCCTGATCGTCCATGCCGCAGCACAGCCCGATGTTGGGATAGTCGTGCGCGAGCAGGTGAACGCGGTTAATATCTCCGGAACTTTCCTTGATGCCGCAGAAATTTTTGGAGAGTCCCACACGATCCAGAAACTCCACACCCATATGAGTCCCGGTGCGTCCGGGATAGTTGTAAAGCATGATTGGCAGGTTTGCAGCTTGATCAATTTGAAGTGTGTGTATTGCGTTTTCTTCATCGGTCGGCAACGCATACGGAGGGGAATTGACCAGCAGGAAGTCCGCTCCTGCTGCTTTTGCCGCTTTTGCTAACATCACGCAATCTTCTGTACGTGTAGCTCCTGTTCCAACCATCAGCAAAACACGCTTATTGATGATTTTACTTGCGAAGTTCATCAGTTCAATTCGTTCTTCGTTGGTCTGTGCATAATATTCTCCAGTTGAGCCTCCTACTACAATGCAATGAACTCCGGCGTCAATCAGGAACTCTGCTACTTCAGCAAAGGCCTCCTTGTCAATGGATCCGTCTTCTGTGTGCGGTGTGATGATCGGTGTGTAAATTCCTTCAAATTTCATTGGTTTCCTTAAATTTTGTGTAAATTTTTAATGCCCTGATCTTAAATAACATACTGTTCACGTGGGCGATGTGGTTCAGGAGTTTTTCATTGTTGTCATTGTACAAAACACATCAAACATTAAATTTTTTTTATATCTCCTCAAAAAAAGGATACAAACAACAAAAAATATTTTACCATCCAATACTTATCAAATGAAGAAAAATATTTTACCTAAAAATGAATTTAATCTCTGGAAAAATATCTCGATCCGAGGGCAAAGTGTAGGTACCATCAAATGGTCTGCGTTTTCCAGCAATCCGCTACCCATTTCGAGAACCGCCAAGCAAGGGTTAACATGTGATTTTATGGGTGTGTCCTGGAAACGTTCATGCTACTCTAGGAGATCGAAAAGTAAGCACTACGCTTGGCGTGGACGCTCGGATCTCCAACCGTGAAAACTTGGGGCTCGACTTGATTGTCTTCTACGAATATCATGACACACAACTCATCGGACGGTTCTTGAAAATTTCTGAGAAACCCAGCAGCGGAGAACAAATCTGTGTCTGGATGGATTGTGCAGGTTGTACAATCTTCTGCCAATCTTCTGGTCAGCGGTTATGACCGAGGCAAAAACACAACACGTCCCCTGGACAACACTGACCCGGGAAGGTCACCTGTCTCGCATGTTGCTGCTTTGTTTCGGGGTTTGGCTCTACGCAGCCGATTCCACCCTGGTAGCCACCGTGATGCCGGTTGCCGTGGAGGACATCGGCGGGATACCCTACCTGAGTTGGACATATTCGCTCTACCAACTCGGATCCGTGGTAACTGGAGCCATCGCAGGCTTGATGGTAATCCGCACAGGGATTGCCAAGGCGCAAATTCTGGCGGGGGTTGTCTATATCCTCGGTTGTGCCCTCAGCGGTTATGCTCCGGACATGCCCACCATGATCGTCGGTCGACTTTTGCAGGGCATGGGAGGAGGCGGATTGGTGTCAATTGCGTTCGTCGGCGCATCCACACTGTTTCCGAAAAAATTGTGGGTACGGATTATCGCGGCGATTTCTGGAGTATGGGGGGTATCTTCCATGTGCGGCCCTTTGATCGGTGGGTATTTTGTATCCGGGGGAAACTGGCGCGGAGCGTTTTGGGCATTTGCGATCCAGGGCCTGGTCGCAGTATTGGTGGCTCCACCGCTTCTAAGAAGGCAGTTTCAAACACAAAATGGACTGAACCAGAGGATGCCCTTGGCTAGACTTGGACTATTAGGTCTTTCCGTGCTGGCAATCTGTCAAGCCGGGGTGATGAGATCCACTGTATTCGCCAGCGTCTTATGTGTCGGAGGCGTCCTGCTGCTACTGGCATTTCTCAAGCTGGATTCGGACAGCGAGAACCGTATTTTCCCACAAGGTATCCTAAACCCTAAGACGGTATCAGGTTCAGGACTTCTGATGATATCGTCACTCTTTATGGCAACCATCTCGCTGACGGTCTATGGCCCCCTCCTTATGTATATTATTTTTGGGGCAGCGCCTTTGGTAGCCGGTTACATTATTGCCTTGGAGTCGCTGGGTTGGACAACCGTGGCGATCAGCACCTCCGGAGTCAATGTGCGCGTTGAACCACGCCTGATCCGGCTGGGGTCAGTCTTGGTGAGCATTTCGATGGTGGGCTTGATCTATGCTATGCCCTCTGGTCCGCTCTGGTTAATCGCCCTGCTTTCGACCATAATGGGAACGGGCTTTGGCATGTCCTGGAGCTTCGTGTCCAAGCGCATCATCGCCAACGTTTCTGAAGAGGAGCGTACCCAGGCATCAGCGTCCATTCCCACGTTCATGCGGGTGTCGATGGCGTTGGGATCTGCCCTCAGCGGCATCATTGCCAACTTCTCAGGATTTTCCGAAGACAGTAGCGTGGAAGTTGCCCAGAATGTTGCGTTCTGGTGTTTCGCCGCTTTTGTCCCATTGATCCTGGTTGGACTCTTCACCGCCTGGCGCGTCAGCCGAGAGTGAAGCGGTTTTCATCCCCTAAATTGTAAATCATTTTTTTATTATTACTTTTCAGCCACAACGCATTGAGTCTGAATCCCTAATTTTTCAACACCAAGGTGCATTGTTTGACCTGCGCGAAGGTAGATTGGTTCAGGTTTTTGTCCCATTCCAACTCCGGGAGGGGTTCCAGTGGAAATAACATCTCCGGAATGGAGAGTAAAAAACTGACTCAGATAGTGTACCAGATGTGCGACTCTGTAAACCATCGTGCGCGTATTCCCGTCCTGGTAGCGTTTCCCGTCCACTTCCAGCCACAGATCAAGATTTTGCGGATCTCCCACTTCGTCCGGAGTCACCAGCCAGGGTCCGGTAGGCCCGAAAGTGTCACAGCTTTTGCCCTTGACCCACTGACCTGAGCGTTCAATTTGGAATTCACGTTCGGAGACATCGTTGATAACGCAGTAGCCAGCAACATGATCAAGAGCTGAAGCTTCATCAACATATTTAGCCGGTTTCCCGATGACTACTCCAAGTTCGACTTCCCAGTCGGTTTTGATGGAATTGCGTGGAATAATAACATCATCATTCGGCCCACAAATTGCGCTGGTAGCCTTAGCGAAAATAATCGGTTCCGGTGGAATGGACATCCCTGTTTCTTTCGCATGATCGGAATAATTGAGACCAATGCAAATGAACTTGCCAACCTGCCCTACGCATGAGCCGAGACGCGGATTGCCTTCCACTTCCGGAAGCGATGCGGGGTCAGTGTTTCGCAAACGTTCAATGTTTTCAGGAAGTAGAGTTTCGCCGGCAATGTCATCGACTATTCCGGAAAGGTCGCGCAGAACCCCAGCATCATCAAGCAGTCCGGGTTTTTCTTCCCCTCCGGAAGTTCCTGAGGTAGAAGTTTCATATCTTAGTAATTTCATTGTCGTTTTATATATTTATATAAAGGTTAAGTTAACTTTTAGGTCATTCCACCATTGATACTCCATGCCACACCGGTTGTGTAGGCTGATTCATCTGAGGCCAGATAAACGACTAAGGCAGCAATTTCTTCCGGCGTACCGATTCTTCCAATTGGTTGGCGAGCAACAAAAGCCGCCATCACATCTTCGAAATTCCCACCTTGCGCTTTAATACGTTCCTGCAGAGATGGAGATTCCACCGTTCCGGGGCAGATGGCATTACAGCGAATCCCCTGTTTAATAAAATCCATTGCCACAGATTTTGTCAAGCCAACTACAGCTGCTTTGCTGGCGCCGTAAACAAAACGATTCGGCAAACCTTTTACGCTCGAGGCTACCGAAGACATGTTGACAATACTTCCACCTCCGGATTCGAGCATGGCTGGTAAAAAAGCCCGAATCATACGGTACATTGAGCGTACATTTAAATCAAAGGAAAATTCCCAGTCGCTCTCTTCGCAATCCAACAAAGTTCCATGATGCACGAATCCGGCACAGTTAAAAAGCACGTCGATGACTCCTGTTTCCTTTGCTATTGCTTGAATTTCTTCAGGATTGGTAACATCAAGCAAACTAGTTTCAATCTCCGGACATTCTTTCTTGAGTGAATCGAGGCTGTCCTGATCGATATCTGTTGCCAAAACCCGGGCGCCTTCGTGGACAAAAGCAAGTACTGTAGAGCGTCCTATTCCTTTTCCAGCTGCCGTGATCAATGATTTTTTGTCTTTAAGTCTTCCCGCCATAATTTCTTCCTTTCAAAA
>ENA-UPTF01000890-UPTF01000890.1-marine-metagenome-genome-assembly--contig:-NODE-890-length-19961-cov-4.161688_pt1 | contig 19961 bp, 15 predicted proteins | sample MGYA00238166_ERZ767019 | MGnify/ENA primary metagenome ERZ767019 (study PRJEB28930, sample SAMN06266391) | marine metagenome | isolation source: Sea water from 250 m depth | place: Atlantic Ocean | study... | reverse complement strand
GCTATTCCAGTAATTATTTTCGTCTTATTCACTAAAGTGCTGATCACCTCACTGCCCCCCTTCCCTGTGGATGAAACAATCCCATCAAATTGGATCATTTACGATCTCATCAAGTACATCAGCAATCATTCAATTATCTGAGTACTCATTCCAATAATGTTCGAATCGTTTCTTGGCGGCTTTGCTATCCTTTTCAACCCCGAGACAGTGGTGATGACATTCGCGTGGATGGCCGGTGGATTGTTTCTAGGCATGTTCGTGGGTGCGCTGCCCGGATTCACGACGCTAATGGCGATGGCTATTCTCCTGCCCATCTCCTTTTTCATCCATCCGCTTCTTGGAATTCCATTTCTGATCGGTGTTTACAAGGGGGGAATCTATGGTGGCAGTATTCCTGCAATCCTGGTATCGATGCCGGGCACTGGGGCCGCCGTAGCAACCACATTTGATGGACCACCGCTAACCAAAAAAGGGCAAGCCCGAAAAGCGCTCGAGATTGCCCTCTACTCTTCCGTCAGTGGTGATTTGACCAGCGACATTATCACCATCGCGTTAATTGGCCCTATCGCAGCGATTGCACTTTTCATGGGGCCTCCTGAGCTTGCAGCCATCCTGTTCCTGGCACTTATTGTGATTTCAGCAACAACTAGCGGTGTGTTCGTCAAAGGATTGTTGATGCTCGCCCTAGGCCTCTTCTTTGGGATGATTGGACAGGATCCAATTGGCGCGCTGTCCAGATTTTCATTTGGCATGATGGAAATCGAGTCAGGAATTCCGCTGTTGCCAATGCTCATTGGCGTCTTTGCACTGCCAGAGATTTTTATTGGCATTGAGAAACGGGCAGTCCAGTTCATTCAGTCCAAAAACCTGCGCGTCACTGGTGAACGACTCACATTCGCTGAGTTCAAACGTTGTATTCGAACGATTATTCGATCGACATTCATTGGTACCGGAATCGGCATGATCCCTGGCGTAGGGCAAGTTGTTGCCGCCTTCATGGGCTACGCCGCAGCCAAAAGCGCCTCCAAGACACCTGAGAAATTTGGTAAAGGCGAACTGGAAGGAGTTGCTGCGGCCGAGGCCGCAAATAATGCAGTGAACGGGCCGACCTTGGTACCGCTGTTAACACTCGGCATCCCCGGAGACAATTTAACCGTAATCCTGGTCGGTGCATTCATTGCGCATGGGCTTCGGCCTGGACCACAACTGATGCAGCAACAAGGAGATCTTGTATTCGCGATTCTGATTGCCATGATATTCGCCAACATCATGTTTTTGTTTATCGGCAAAGTGTGCATCCCGTTTTTTGCGAAAGTAGTGACCATTAGAAAATCGCTCTTGTTGCCATTAACCTTGATCTTTGCCTTTGCTGGATCATGGGTGTTTCGCTCGCAACCGTTTGACCTTGCCGTGCTGGTTTTCTTTGGTGGTTTCGGCTACATCGCCCGCAAACTGCATTTTGATGTAACCCCCATGGCTATGGGATTCATTTTGGGACCAACGCTTGAATACTCGTTTGGCCAGACGGTCATCTTATCGGCCGGCAACCTTCCCGCGTATATTTTTATCGAACGACCATTCACCGCAGCCATCGTCGTCTTAACGCCGGTTTTCACCTTTCTTATGTGGCGACGTACCATGCGTTTGAGACAACGTTTTGATCGAACCAGCTAAACGAACATAAGATCAAGCGCGCTAAATTTTCGCATCGTTCATTAATTTCACTTGACGTCGGAGGTATACCTGTTGTTTGATTGAATCTCAGGAACATCCAGCAGGCATGCCGGCCGGGACAAAAGCTCATCGAAGTCTCGCGGTTCCTATCTACCTTTTGAGGAGGAAAAATGCGTATTTCAAACCTTTCGAAAATTTTGTTCAGCACGCTCTTGGCGTTCGGCCTACTAGCTGCAAATAACGCGCAGGCTGAATATCCCGAGAAACCAATTACATTAATTCTACCCCTTGGGGCGGGCGGGTCTCATGATCGAAATGCCCGAGTCTTCACCAGTGTGATCCCCGAGTATCTCGGCAACGCAATGATTGTCAAACTCATGCCCGGTGCTTCTGGTCAAACGGGAACAGCGGCAGCGGCGAAGGCCAAGCCTGATGGCTACACGCTGCTCTTTACCCACAACTACTATGATCAGCTCCAGCAACACGTAAAAAAATTGCCATACAACACCACCGAAGATTTCATCGCTGTTGGAAAACTTAATTCCGGTAACTTCTCCGCAATTGTCCTTGCGGACAGCCCGTTTCAAACCTGGCAGGATCTGGTCGCCTACGCCACTGCAAACCCAGGCAAATTGAAATTCTCCCATTCCGGTGACTGGGGCGCTACTCATGCACCAGGACTTCAGTTATTCACGGAAGCGGGTATCGCTGACAAAATCGTGATGGTCCCTTACAAAGGCGGTGGTCCATCGATGCGCGGCTTTCTTGCTGGCGAGGCAGATTTCACCCTGCAGTTTAAATCTACGATCCTCGCGCAAGGAGACAACGTTAGGGTACTGATCAGTGCAGGCACACAGACTTCATTTGAAGGCGCGCCTACCTTTGGTGACCTCGGCTATACCGCAGACATCGGGCTCATGCATCGAGTCGTAATGGCGCCCGCGGGTACGCCTGATGCTGTCATCGAAAAATTGCGCTCTGCATTGAAAGCAATCCAGGATGACACGACCTATAAAAAACTGATCAAAGCCATCGGCGAGACCACCGATTACGTGGATGGCCCCGAATATGAAGCACAGCGTCCACTGCAAAGTGCAGCCTATAAAGAGATGGTTCAACAGTTGGTTGGTAATTAACAACTCTTAAGAATTTGCGGTGTCGCTCAATGCGGCACCGCAAATGCCCTGAACAAACTTTTTCCACGTAGATTCGGAATATTGTCTTAATTCCTCCCGGGCAGAAACGTAATTAATGAGTAAAACACTAATCGGAGTCGCTGACACGGTTTTTCCAAGCCTGGAACCGGCCCGACAGGCACTCGGTGACATCGACGCCGAGATTCATGTGGCGACGGAACCCACACCAGAAGCCATACTCGAAGTCGCCCAGGAAGCCGATGCGTTATTTGTTACCTACGCCAAGATCACTGGGGATATGATCTTCGAGTTAAAACGCTGCCAGGTCATTGGACGATTCGGTGTAGGTACGGACAACATCGATATTGATGCCGCAACCCGAGCGGGCATCATGGTGACCTATGCACCGGTGTACTGTCTTGATGAAGTTTCCGACCATACGCTTGCCCTGCTCCTCGCCCTAGCACGTAAGATTCCATACGCACATTCCTTGGTCAACAATCGGCGCTGGGAAATGAAGGCTGTTGTTCCTATTAACCGACTCAAAGGGCGCATCCTTGGCTTGGTTGGATTCGGAAACATCGCGCAAGGCATTGTCTCCAAAGCTCGTGCTTTTGGGATTAAAACTATTGCCGCAGACCCTTACGTTTCCGATGAAGAATTTACAAAGCTCGATGTAGAACGGGTCGATTTCGACCAACTCCTGGAACGAGCAGATTTTATTTCTATCCACACTCCCTTGACAGAAGAAACCAAAAATCTGTTTGGCCAAAGCGCTTTTAAAAAAATGAAGCCGGAGGCGCTACTGATCAATACGGCCCGCGGACCACTGGTCGACATCGATGCATTGGCAGAGGCGTTAGAGTCCAACGAAATTGCTGGCGCTGCATTGGATGTGTTGCCACAAGAACCACCCCCAGACGATTGCCCCTTGTTTGGGCGCGAAGATGTCATTCTCACCCCGCACACAGGCTTCTACTCAGCCGATGCATTGCTTGATTTACAAACGACGGTGGCGACTGACGTCGCATCGGTCTTGAATGGAAAGTTTCCTCGTTTTCCTGTTAACCCGGAGGTGCGGCACCAAAAGTAAGGCCGCAGGCAACACACATAATCAAAGATGTTACGACAACATCTAGTTTAATTCTGGAAAATTTTCTGCAACAGAGAATCCTCAACCTGTATCCCATCAACTTCTATCTGACGCCGGTTTGCAATTCTCCGTGATCCGGGCAAACGGGCCCCGTCCTGCTCGCCAATCGCAAGACACAGTTTCCCGATGTTCTCGGCAAATGTGCCGTCAGAGTAGTGCCCGGGATCAAGAGCAATAAAACACTGCCCAGTCCTGGGGGGACCCCCTTTTGTTCCAGAAAATGGGCTGGCTTCCAACCCGAGACTGGCACCAGCCAAAGCAGCGGCCATCACTTCAACCAACAATCCAGCGCTGAATCCCTTGTAACCCCCACTCGGCAACATTGTCCCCTTAAGGGCTGCGGCTGGGTCCTCGGTCGATTGCCCACTTTCATCCAGCGCCCAGCCGGCAGGAATTGCGTCTCCATCCCGAGCGCGCTTCATGATCTCGCTCTTAGCGACGACACTGGCACTTTGGTCGATGACAAAAGCAGGCTGCTCTTCGACTCCGGGCACACCAAGTGCAAAAGGATTCGTTCCAATCACGGCCTTTGTCCCGCCCCAAGGCGCAATGGATGCGGGCGCATTGGTGAATCCGATCCCAAGCAATCCAGCGGTAGCCAACCGCTCCACGTGATAACCGAGCGCACCACAGTTATAGGAGTTTCGAATCGTCAATGCAGCGCAACCAAGCTTGTGTGCCGCAGGGACCAACCGTCCGAATCCTATGTCGATTGCGAGATGTGCAAATCCCGTCGCAGCATCGACCACAACTGCCGCTCCCTTGTTTGCCAGTACAACGGGCACGGCAGCTCCATCCACTTTACCGCAACGAACATGCTCGCAGTATATGGGCACGTAAAGCAATCCATGACTGGGCATGCCATCGTGTTCCGCCGCTCGTACAGCACGTGCGAGAGAGCGTGCTGCTGTGTCCTCGGTTCCAGCACGAACCAGCGCTTCAAGTGCAATCGTCTCTACATCGTCTAAACTGATTCGAGTCTTTGCCATTAAAAGCTCCTCTAAGCTCCTTGAACATCAATCATTATCAATCATGCCAGCACCGGCGCCCCGCTGTTTCGATGTAGCCGATTCAGGCACCAATGTATTTGCTGCCAGGGATTGTAATTTAGTCCAGATCGCCTCACTCACCACCACGCCTCTTTGAATCGCAACTCGGTGCAACTCCATCTCTTTCTTTGTAAGTTTGAAGCTGCGATCCTCCGAAAGGCCAACCATTGTGACGGTGACTTCAGATCCGTCCTTTTCTTCCTGGTTTGAAATAGGCAGTCCGTCCAATCTGCCGTGCCCCCTTTGGATCACGCCCTGTAAAACCGTGCCAGTCGACCCAACAGAACGCAAGGAGAATTCCATTTCTCGTAGAGCACTTGAACACACCAAATGAGCAAAGAGCAACAGCGGTTCGTCTAAATGAGACACCGTAACGCGTGATGTGGTTTGTAGAAAATCGAAGACCGATGGGGCCGCGTATATCACCGAGGCAAGTTTGCCCTTCGTGTCTGGACAAAAAGAGGTGGGTTGGCTGGACACAATCACGGGTCGAGCCTTGCTCTTGCTTATGTTTTCAATCGCCCGGCAAGTGATGTCTGCACCATCGAACCCGGCCATACTCAACCAAGCGGCAGCAACCCCTGCGTCTTCCGCCAGGCCCACAGGAAGACCTACGCCGACGGCTGCTTTGCACGCAAGGGTCTCTAACTCGGCGTTCGAGGCATGCATTAGTGTGCGGCGGGAGCGATTGGAAAGCACCAATCGTCAGCATCTTCTCCATGTAACTCATCCACGAGCGGCGCCCCCTGGAAGAGGGTAATTCGGGTCCATAGAGACGACTTCGGATCAAATTTTGAGGCACCAAAAAATGCAAGCTTGTAACGTAGAAGATGTAGCGGAAGACAAACTTCATCGATCAAGTTGTCCTGCACCTCACCGTAGGTGTTAATTGCATTTGCCTGAATTCGACGAACTACATGACGGTGCTCAGGATGCAACAGCAAATATTGGGCCAATGAAACTGCGTCACCCGTCACCTTTAACTGGCGATACAGCTGTTGCACATCACGCGCTATAGCCAATGGCATCTCGCGATCCGCACCGACGTCTGAATATCGATCACCGAATCTCGGTTCCAATTTGTTGGCCGATGTATACCAAAAATGCTGCTGGCTTCCTGGACGTTCAAAATCAATTTCGAGCGCCCACCCATAGTCCCTCTCAATGGCGCTTCGAAGTTCGTGCATGCTTTGTCTTGCATCAATACTTGAGCGACCTAAAGAACTTAATGTTGCCTCCAGCTCATCCACCAATTCCGGATAGAGCTCAATCAACAGACTCACTAGAAACTCTTGTGATTCAACCGACAAATGGGCCTCTGCCATTTGGTACAAACGATCCCATGGTTGTTTCTCCACCAGCGGAGAGTCTGCAACTGAAACCCACTCGCTGATCCTCGCGACACCAGAGCGGGTCTCTAAAATACTGGCGTGTTGCCGGCTGTCTTCAACTTGCCACTCGTCTAGGTGCTGTCGAGCACGGGCAAGCAGAGCCCAGAATCGGTCGATTTTCTCTGGCGTCGCTTCTTCTACTTGGCGAACCCGAGCTAGCGCGCTTTCCCTCGCGTAGGCCCAGCGATGAATTAAATCTGGATGGGTGACTAGAAACGGCGCCATACCCAAACCCGTCGCATTGCCAATTCCTAGAAATCGCTTGCGGGAACGCTCTAAAGGCACAAACTGACCCGAAGATCTTGCCTTGGCGACATGCTCGACCTGATCCAGCGTAAAACAGCGAATCAGGTAAACAGTCAGCAGCTCCGCTTGAAACGGCCCAGCAAGCTCAGGTCGGTCCGCTATTTTTATCCGGTCACCGACACCGAACTTCCCATTGCCGTAGACCGCCGTGGTTCGCATCAGATATCCGACCTCGGCAAGCCTGGCTATATCGGGCTGTACACCCGCAGCCAGACTCGTGCACACATAGTCGAACAACCGCATGCTGCGATTGGCTCTCGACAAAACCAACTCGCTGCCTTCGAATCGACCCGCCTCCTGCCGGGGGGTACCGAGGGCAAGTCGGGCTATGTCTTCATCAGAAGGCACCCCATCGTACAAGACGAACGACGCGTCCCAGGCTTCTGCGATTACGCGGTCGGTACGCTGGTCATCGTCCAGTGGATTAGCAAAAGCAACCAGACTGTAGCTCCGTTCGGGACCGCATACTGTATAGACCGCCACTCCAAAACCATCGTCGTCAAGATCGAACCGAGTCTGTTCAATTGTCCATGCCTCTCGATGCATGCGTCGAACCAAACTGCGCATGAAACTGATCCGGGTCTGGAACGCAGATCCCATCCGCTCCAGACGCATCACCTGCTCCGGGGGGCGCAGGATCAAACTCGATCGCACCCTCGCATCTAGACTGGTTGAAGTCACGAGACCTTTACATGTAGACCGCTAGAGCTAAGAACAGCTTTCAATTTTCTCTGACAAACGAACAGCGAAAAAATTCCAGCCAGTTGCCGCCCATAATCTGTCCAACTTCGGTTTTGTTGAACCCAACTGTCAAAAGCCCTTCGCATAGAGTTGGAAAATCGCGGTTGTCCCTAAACCATGCCGGTGGGTCAGGAAACCCGGGGATGCTAGACGAGCCTTCTCCGTAGTCCGTGTCGCGGGTCCAGCGACCATTTCTCATCCAGGCCACTACACTGTCGGGTTGGTCTTGGCATAAATCGCTGCCGATACCTATGTGATCGATTCCCATCTTCTCAGCAGTGTCAGCAACCATCTCGCAGAAATCTGCCAACGTGCATTCACTTTGGTTCCTTAGATGGTGGGGATACAAAGAAAATCCCACCATACCCCCACTGGCTGCCAACGCTTTCAATACGTCGTCCGATTTATTCCGTAAGGCGGGGTGCCAAGAGGCCGCGTTGGCGTGGGTGATTGCAATCGGTCTTGTCGAGTATTCGATCGCTTCGAGTGTTGAACGCTCCGCAGAATGGCTCATGTCGATTACCAGACCGACTCGGTTCATCTCCCGAATCACCTGGCGACCCATACGCGTAATCCCAGGGTCTTCCTTTTCATAGCAACCTGTGGCCAGCAACGACTGATTGTTGTAGGACAACTGCATGAATCGAACCCCCAGCTGGTGGCAAATTTCGACCCGATCAATGTCATCCTCGATCGGCGAGCAGTTCTGGAACCCAAAAAAAATGGCGGTCTTTCCGGCAGCACGGGCAGTCAACACGTCTTCGGCAAATCGTCCCGGAATGATTCGGTCCGAACAATCCTGAAATTGCCGATTCCATGTCTCCAAGTTCTGGACTGTTTCACCGAAGTCCTCGTGATAACAAATCGTCACATGTACAGCGTCGACACCACCCTGTGCCATCTGATCAAAAATCTTTGGCGACCAGTTGCAGTACTGCAGGCAGTCGATTGTGACTTGTTCTGATCTCAACATATGCTCCTAGAGCCAATCCAGCTCGTAAGGGTAAGTCGACATACGCTCGATTCCGGCCTCGGTAACGATGACCTGCTCTTCGAGCTTCACACCTTCTCGTCCACCGTACGATCCGATGAACGATTCGACACATAGGGTCATACCGGCCTCAATTACGCCGTCATAAGCTTTGCCGGCGACATCGACCGCGTGCTTGATGCTTGGATATTCGTCGGCTAACCCGACTCCATGCATCGAAACAGAATACCGGTTAGACAAAAATTCTTCTGGAATCGGCCAACACTGTGCGGCGACCTCGAGAAATGTGCGCCCGGCCTTAAGCACTGCAATATTGGATTCGATCTGCTCAAAAGCGGCTGCATAAAGCCGGCGCTGCTCATCACTTGGCTTGTCTCCACACAGCCACGAACGCGACATATCTGAGCAATATCCATAGGGGCCGATCAAATCAGTATCGAAACTCACCAGATCGCCCTTTTCAATAATTCGCATGGAACACTCTCGAAACCATGGATTGGTGCGGGGGCCAGATGACAACAATCGGGTTTCGATCCACTCGCCACCCAAGCGGATGTTCGTCTCATGAAGTTTTGACCACAAGGCATTCTCGCTGATTCCAGGTTCTAAGGCCTCTTCCATGGCCTGACAACCTGCCTCACAAACAGCCATCGATGCGCGCATCAGCTGCAGTTCACCGCTCGACTTGATCGCTCTTGCTTTCTCTGAGATAGCCTCACCATCGGCCAGCACCAGTCCCTTTTCTCGAAGCGCATCGGTTCCAATGAATGACAAACGATCGACTGCCAGACGGCGGTTGCCACCACCATGGGCTCGCATCAAATCATCGATCTCGTCAGCAAATACCCGGGCCCGGGCTTCGCTGTGATAGCTCGCGGCAAAAAAGTAGAACGTCGTGATCGGACGATATTCATCCACCCCTGGCAGGCCTTCGGCCAAGTGCGGATGGTTTGCATAATCAAATAGAACCACCGGGCCATCAAGCGCAACGAACACACACCGGGTCTCGTAGTGTGAGCACCACACCTGCATATTGGTTGCATCCGTGGCATAGCGGGTATTTATCTGATCAAACAATAACAAACCGGCGACATCATCTCGCAACATCTCCTGGCGTAAGCGCTCTAATCGGTAGAGGCGAACGTCGTCCAGATTGACCGGCGGCTCGCTGTATTCCATTGCGCCGTGCTGACGAATAATTCCAGCAGAACGTTCAACCTTAGTCGCATTGTCTGACATCATTAATTTCCGTCAAGTAAACGGTCTGACGTATTGTGACACCGATCTGTGTGACTGTGGAACCATCCATTGGCCAGATGTAACCTGCTGCAAGCGCTCTTGCTGCTAGCCCACATCGTAGAAAGTCTATTAACCTTTTAACGCCAAATCCCGAAAACTATTCCAATCACCAAAAGTCGACGACGAAAACAGCCAAAACGTCCCGAGTCATTGCGGCCGCCAATAGTTTCCAGCATTAGCTAACGAAGAATCTACCCGCGCATTCGCTCCCCCTTTGGATCAAACAAAGGTTCGGTAATTAACTTGGCGTTTCGCCGCTCACCCAGAATTTCGATTTCAACCTCTCGGCCTTCTGTGATCAAAGCGACCGGTAAAAATCCAATTGCAACTGATACGTTGCAATAGTGGGCGAAACCGCCAGAAGTAACGAACCCAACCACGTCGCCCCCAACCCAGATCGGTTCGTCTCCATGCACATCGGCATCTGCTGCCTCGACAACAAATGTGCAAAGTTTCCGCGCTGGTCCATTTTCTTTTTCATCTAACACTGCCCTTTTGCCAATAAAGTCCCCTGGCTTTTGGTAGTCGACGAATCTATCGAGTTTCGTTTCACCAGGCATGTAGTCGGGTCTGAATTCCCGGAGCCAAGCGCCGAACGATTTCTCAAGGCGAAGACTCATCATTGCACGCATACCGAAGGGTGCAAGACCGAGACTTATGCCAGCCTCAGTCAAGGCGTGGTAAAGCGCCACCTGATTGTCCCGATCAACATAAATCTCGTAACCGAGGTCGCCGGTATAAGAGATCCTTTGAACCTGCGCCTTGCAGATACCGATATCCATCTCAGCCACCGTCATAAATGGCAACGCCTCTTGTGACACGTCATTTAATGCCACAGCCGCCAGCAAGGTCCGTGCTTTGGGTCCGGCAATCTGAAATCCAATCCGTTCGGTCGAGACGTTCCGCAGAGCAACACCCGTTTTCGGAAGATGCTGAGCAAACCATCGGGTGTGATAAGCCTGAGTACTAAAAGAAGCAATTAGTTGAAAACGGTCCTCTGCTAGGCGTGCAATTGTGAAGTCACCAATAATTTTTCCTTTCGGACTCAACATCGGGGTCAAGCTCATCCGACCTGGCTTTGGCAGGCGCCCGGCCATTATCCAGTCAAGCCATTTAGCCGCTCCATCTCCCTCCACCAGGTATTTACCGAAATTATGAATCTCGTTGATACCGACTGCCGTTCGCACGGCCTGGCACTCCCGTGCGACGGCTGCAAATGCATTCGATCGACGAAAACTGGGGGTCTCCTCGAGCGGCTCTCCTTTCGGCGCGAAATAGTTCACGGCTTCCATTCCATAGGCCGCTCCAAAAACTGCTCGACAGGTCGCCCATAAACCGTAGGCGGGTGTCGTTTGAAATGGGCGAGCAGCTGGCAGTTCTTCATTAGGGTAAGTGATAGAAAATCGCCGTTGGTAGTTCTCCCTCACTTTTGCTCGGGTATAGCCGGGAGTAATCCAGTCACCGAATCGAGCCACGTCCATCGCAAACACATCTCTCGAGGGCTCGCCATCAACCATCCACTCCGCCAAGGTCAGCCCCACGCCACCACCCTGGCTGAAACCGGCCATGACCGCGCATGCCGACCAGTAATTCCGAAGTCCAGGCACCGGACCCACCAACGGATTGCCATCTGGCGCGAAGGTAAAGGGTCCGTTGATCACATTCTTGATGCCAGCGCGTTCCAAAACCGGATACCGTTGAAATGCAGTTTCCATCGCGCTTCCGATGCGATCGAGATTGTCCGCCAGTAACTCATGTCCAAAATCAGGGGGCGTACCATCGACCGCCCAAGCGGTACAGTTTTGCTCGTAAAAACCAATCACCAGGCCCTTGCCTTCCTGGCGAAGATAAGTCTCGCCCGATGGATCCATCACATGAGGAAGCTCCTCCTCCCGCTCATAAACCTCCGACGTGGGTTCGGTGATCAAGTATTGGTGCTCCATAGGATGGAGTGGTAGATAGACCCCCGCCAGTGCGCCGACCTCGCGGGCCCAAAGTCCGGCGGCATTGACCACATGCTCCGCATGGACCGTGCCCTGTTGTGTGACCACCTCCCAGCCGCCGTCGGACAGCGAATTGGTTTCCAGTACCGGGTTCCGCAACATGATCTTGGCGCCCAATTGAGTGGCAGCACTGGCATATGCGTGGGTTGTGCCAGAAGGATCAAGATGCCCGTCAAGCGGGTCATACAACGCCCCAATCACGCCCTCCGTATTGACGATAGGTGCAAGTTCGGTGATCTCGTCCGGACCGACGATCTCAGTTTGTAAGCCCATATAACGGTGTTTTGCACGAGCTGCTTTCAGAAAATCCATCCGGTCCTGAGAGGTCGCCAGCGTCAAGCCGCCGACATGATGCAGGGAACACGACTGACCGGATATTTCTTCGAGCTCACGGTAGAGCTCAATTGTGTATCCCTGCAAGGCCGCCATATTGGTGTCAGCGTTTAACGTATGGAATCCGCCTGCCGCATGCCACGTAGAACCAGAAGTCAGTTCAGAGCGCTCGATTAACAACACATCGGTCCAACCCAGCTTCGTCAAATGGTAAAGCACCGAACAACCAACGACACCGCCGCCGATCACCGCCACTCGCGTATGAGATTGCATCATGTTCTCCTGTCCACGGCTATTTACAATTGTTTAATAAGTGTCTCAAGGCTCACCTAAACCAATTTCGTGTTTGCGTGCCGCTACGTATTCATCCATTGCTTCCAACCGTCCAGGGTCAAGCGGCGGTGGCTCAAAGTTATGGATCGCCTGTTGCCAGAGGTCGGTTGCGCGCTGGGTCGCGTCTTTTGCTCCGGCTTCAACCCAACTTTCACTATTTTTCCAATCGCTTAAAAGGGGCGCGTAAAAAGCGCTCTCGTAACGCTCCATGGTGTGTGCCGTTCCAAAGAAATGCCCACCCGGCGGCACTGCTTTAATTGCATCCAGGGCGAGTTCTTCGGTGTTCACTTCAGGTTTAGAAAACAGGCAAGTCAGATTCTGCAGAATTTCAACATCGATGATGACTTTCTCGAAGGATGCTACCAAGCCACCCTCAAGCCAACCAGCCGCGTGATACACAAGATTCCCATTCCCAAGTACAGCGCTCCAAAGCGACATCTGGGTCTCATAAACCGCCTGTGCATCTGCAGCATTCGATGCATTGCAGCCGCTCGTTCGATACGGTAAACCATAATGGCGGGCCAGTTGTCCGCCAGCCAGATTGGCTTTGGCATTTTCCGGTGTTCCGAATGCGGGTGCACCCGATCGCATGTCCACGTTCGAAGTAAATCCTCCGTAGACTGTTGGTGCACCTGGGGAGAAAAGTTGCACCATCGCAACCCCGAAAAGCGCCTCTGCATTTTGTTGGACAAGTCCCGCCGCAAGTGTAACGGGCGTCATAGCACCCATCAGGGTAAAAGGCGTTACGATGACAGCCTGCCCGTGCTCGGCTAAAGCAAGCGCCGCGTCCGACATCGCTTCATCGAGTTTGCGTGGCGAGTTGATATTGATGTTGCCGAAAAGAGACGGGCTCATCGCGAGTTCCTCCAGAGACAAGTCCCGCGCCCGGGCAACCATCTCTATAGCATCGAGAACCCTTCCTCGGCCAATGGGGACAGCCGAAAACACCTTGTCACTTAGCATGAGCGATGCCCGATACGTATCAAGGTGCCGGGTTTGGGCGGGCAGGTCAATAGGCGCAACCGACTGGTTGCCAAAAAAATGGATTACATTGAACGTTTGTCCTAGCTGAACCAATCGCTCGTAATCCGCAAAGTTACCCGGCCGACGACCGTTGACACAATCGTGCACATTGGGTGGGCCTGACACCATACCAAAATGGATGTCTGCGCCGCCTACCTCGAGGCAATGGTCTGGGTTTCTTGGCGTCAATGAGAATGTGCTTGGCGCCCGTGCCACAAGCTCCAATACCAATTCCCGATCAGGCCGTACAATCCCGTCGAGGTCATCCACACGTGCGCCAACTCCGCGAAAGCGAGCTCGAACCCGTTCACTCAACACTTCGATGCCGTAGTCCTCAAGCACAGTCATCGACGCCTCGTGAATCGCGTCCAACTGATCCCCACTTAAAGGCTCTAACGGCGGATAGGGATTGGCCAGATCAGTCCAAGGCAGTTGATGAGCCAAAGCATCCGTAACCCGAGTCAACGTACGTTGACTTCGTCCGCCCCTTGTCGCGCCTCGGCGCATGACCCCTCCGAACGACTGATCAGTCGCCTGGTTACATAAAGACCCCGAAATAACCCGTTATAAAAGTTACTGGTTGGATTACTTTTTTATCCGAGTACAACTTGGGTCGATGCCGCGAGAATCTCTGCGATCTCGTCGATTGTGCTCTCTTCAGTCACGATAGGTGGCGCGATACAGTACACATCGCCGCGAACCCGGCTGAACATGCCCCGACTCACTGCCTCTGCTTGAATCTTAGCGCCAATATTTTCTTTGGCATCGAAAGGTTCTCGGGTTTCACGATTCTGAACGTACTCGACTGCGCACATCATGCCAAGCCCTCGGACATCACCCACATGCGGGTGATCTGACAGCGCCTCTTTGAGCTTAACCAACAATCGCTTGCCCTTCTGCGCCGCCTGCTCCACAAAGTCTTCTTGCTCGATGATGTCTAGCATCGCAAGCGCGACTGCACAGCCGACCGGATGAGAACTGTAGGTGTAGGCATGCATCCAGGGAGATCCACTGTCATTCATTACTTCTGCGATTTCGTCACTCACGCCGATCCCACCCAAGGGGAAATAACCCGAGGTAATTGCCTTGGCAAATTGCATCAAGTCGGGCTGTACGTTCCAGTGTTCCAGTCCAAACATCTTTCCCGTTCGACCAAAACCCGTAATGACCTCATCTGCAACCAGCAGTACATCGTACTGGTCACATATTTCCCGTATTCTCGGAAAGTAATCCTCCTGCGGCACGATTACGCCACCGGCACCCTGGACCGGTTCCGCCAAAAACATCGCGACGGTATCAGGCCCTTCTTTCAGTATCTGCTTCTCGAGTTCGTCTGCCGCTGCAATCCCTTGGGTTTCCGATCCAGCCGGCGCATCGTAACGATACGGGTAAGGGGTCGGGATGTGACTGAATCCTGGTATCCGCGGCTCAAACATCTGCCAATACGCCGGGATGCCCGTTGCGCACATCGCGGCGAGGGTCACACCGTGATATCCCCATATTCTCGATATCACTTTGGTTTTTTCAGCCTTTCCCCTGACCTTCCAGTAATACCGAGCGAGCTTAATATTGCTGTCGGTCGACTCTCCACCACCAGAAGTCAGGTAAAAATGATTGATGTTGGGATACGTAAGCGTCGCCAGACGTTCGGCGAGTTCGATGGCGCGTGGATTGGAACTGCCGATGTATCCTGACGCAAATCCCATTGTGCGCATCTGCTTGGAAGCAGCATCCGCAAGTTCTGTTCTGCCGTTACCCGCTGTGTTGTTCCAAAGACCCGACAAGCCATCAATAAATCGATTGCCATCTGCATCGACAAGGTAAGCGCCGTCACCGCTTACCCAGACCTTACCAGCAGCATGTGTGGCGGGCGAGTGCAAGGGATGGATAAGATGTGCACTGTCGCGGCTCAATAATGTTGATTCAGCTGAATCGCCCATGGGGCCTCCTTTTGGAATCGACATGATTCGTAGACACCAATCTTAACCAACTCTCTCGTCCATATGTTGTGATTATTTACCTCAGTTTCACCTCTAACCCTGCAAATTCCTAAAATATCCCTTGGCGATATCGAGTTATATCGACTACAGAGAGGACCAACCCCAGGCTATATCAATCCTCTGCCATTGGGAGAATGTTCTCCACAAAATTATCCATACTTTCCAAAGAATGCTCCAGCGTGTCTCGCTGGAAATTAAACAACAGATGATCGACCCCAATTTCACGAAACAATCGAATGTCAGTCGCAATCTCTTCGGAATTGCCCGTAAACAAGTGACGTTGTCCATCATCTAAGAAAACTGCCCCAGATTCGTTATACCAGTTGGCCCAGTAGGCCAAACTGATGGTCGCGGGATCACGGCCTTGGACTTCGGCTAACTGGGAAAGCTGCTTTACTGCGCTTTCATAGCGCTCCCGAGTATTGAGTGGATATCGAGGATTGGAACCGACGGGATACCATGCATCCCCGTGCTGGATCACTCTGCGGAGCGCGGGCTCGCTTTCGCCGCCGACCCAAATGGGTGGATGGGGTGATTGACGTGGTTTTGGAAGGAAACTGACGTTAGAAAACTGGACGTATTTCCCTTCAAATCGAGGCCGATCTTGGGTCCATAACTCCTTCATGGCCGCTATGTATTCGTCCGTTACTTTACCTCTCTCAGCGAAGGGTGGCGCACCAATAATTTCAAATTCTTCTTCCAACCACCCGGCACCGACCCCAACCGTCAACCTTCCGCCAGAGAGTTCATCGATGGTGGAGAGAATCTTAGCCGAATGGACTGCACCTCGATGGGGAACAACCATGATGGAGCTCAAGAGTGTAATGTTCTTGGTCACAGCTGCCAGATACGCCATAACAGTAAACAATTCAAGAGCGTCCCCAGACGCTGCTCCAGGGAAACTGCCCGTACTGCTGTATGGATAAACGGAACTGATGTTTGTGGGGACCACAATATGGTCGGGCACGGCTAGATAGGCAAAACCATGTTTTTCGCCATGCTTCGCCATTGCGTCCACCCCGTCACGATTCGCCAAAGGTCCCCGAGCTGGAACACTAAAACCATAATCCATAGCACTATCTCATTTGTGAAAAACTTTCAATTCGGGAAAGGCGAAAACTAAGGGATCGAACCAAGTCTTAGAAACATCTAACAAAAACCAGGATCTAAACCCTGCTCATGTTGAAATTTCGATCGAGAGTATTTCCTAACTGTCGAATTACAAATTTTACCTAAATTCTGGAATAACATGCTCCGTGTAGTCTGCGATCAATTTCTCCTCGTCCCCATTGTCGATATAAATATTAAACTGCGTGATACCCGCCGATTCGAGTTGCTTGAGCTTTTCTACATGCTGCTGTGGTGTGCCTAAAACACCAAAACTCTCAACAACTTCTGGGGTAATAAAATCGAGAAATGGGTTATCACTTTGACCATGTTTGCGATAATCGTAACCACGTCGATTTTCGATATATGAAGTAAAACTTTTTGGAACCGAACTCGTGTCGGCCCCGTATCTTTCAACGATGTCGGCAACATGGTTGCCCACCATTGCTGGATACCATTTTGTCTTTTCTACACAAACATCCATTGGACCAATATACGCAGGAGCAGCCGACATCACGCCATAATTGGACATATCTCGACCAATTGCTTCCCCTGCTGACCGTGCCTGATTCGTCAGCCACTGACAGATTTCTGGTTCAGCGATTTGCAGAATCAGACCGTCTCCCTTTTCGCCCGCTACTTTTATTGCCTTCGGACCATAGGCCGCTATCCAGACGGGCAGTTCGTAACCCGTACTCCAGGTAAAACGAACAGGCGCTGGGCAGTTCTCGTAGGCAACCTCGTCACCACGAATCATCGCTTTGACTTTCTCCGTGAATTCAGAAACTTGAGAGAGATTTGCGGGCTTCTTTCCCATCACCCTTAAGGAACTATCTCCTCTTCCCAAACCAATTTCAAATCGTCCGCCGCTTTGAACAGCTAAGCTACCAAACAGACTTGCAGCAACTGACCAGTCTCGGACACCTGGGTTTGTAACGCATGGGCCAAACCGCATATTCGTTGTGTGCTCCATACACATCGCCATCGCGGCATAGCTATCGCGCCACAGGATATGAGAATCATAAAACCAGCAATATTCGAATCCTCCCGCTTCGGCCTGGCGAGTCAAATATCTCGCACGATTTGGATGAACCTCGCCCTTAAAGCAAATACCAAATTGCATGCTGTCGTCCTCGTTCAAAAAGTTTGTATCGAATAGAAAATTGTGTCTATGGATTGCCTAATGACCCTAGCAATACCAAAAACAACACTTACCGATCAACGGAAACCGGTGACGTCGACTCTCGCATTTTGCTAATGGCATCGAAATAGGGCGCGAACGGCGGGCGGTGTAGATACCGTCCAGCACCCCGCTCTACCTGCAGTTCCCCCTGCTTGTATACCAGGTTACCCTGACTGATGGTATGCGAGGGAATTCCGGTTACGGTCATCCCTTCAAAGATGTTGTAGTCCACATTCTGGTGATGTGTCTTTGCGGAAATTGTTTTGCTTGCTTCTGGATCCCAAACCACGAGGTCTGCATCAGATCCGGGTGCCACCACACCTTTGCGGGGGTACATGTTGAAAATTTGCGCCGCACTGGTTGATGTTGCCCGCACAAATTCGTTCATAGTCAGTCGGCCCGTTCGCACACCAGAATCCCATAGCACTTCCATGCGATTCTCAACGCCACCTGTTCCATTCGGAATCTTGGTGAAGTCATCTTTTCCCATCGCTTTTTGTTCTGCGCAAAAGCAGCAGTGATCGGTCGCCGTGGTCTGAAGACTCCCGGATTGCAATCCGCGCCACAACGCCTCCTGATGATCTTTTGGCCGGAACGGCGGACTCATTACGTGTGCCGCAGCCACATCAAAGTCTGGATTGAGGTAAACAGAATCATCAATTAAGAGATGCCCAGCCAACACCTCGCCAAATACCCGCTGTCCTTCGTTCCGAGCGCGGATAATTGATTCCAAAGACTCTTTACAAGAAACATGCACGAGATAGAGTGGCGTCTTTAGTGCTTGGGCGATGCGTATTGCACGGTTGGCCGCCTCTCCTTCCACCTCAGGAGGGCGCGACTGCGGGTGCCCTTCCGGACCGGTGATGCCCATGTCCATCAACTTCCGCTGCAATTGCCAAACAAGTTCACCATTTTCGGCGTGTACGGTTGGAATAGCACCAAGTTCCCACGCCCTCATAAAGCTATTCACGAGGATCTCATCATCGGCCATGATCGCACCTTTGTACGCCATGAAGTGTTTGAAGCTGTTAACACCATGCTCATGAACTAAGGCGCCCATATCTGCGTGGACCGAATCGTCCCACCAAGTCACCGCAACATGGAAAGCATAATCAGAAACAGCCTTTTCAGACCACTCCCGCCATTGCAAAAATGCTTCCATCAGGGGTTGCTGCGGGCTTGGGATAACAAAATCAATGATAGAGGTTGTGCCCCCCGCTAGACCAGCTGCGGTGCCGGTAAAGAAATCTTCACTTGCAACTGTACCCATAAACGGTAATTGCATGTGCGTATGGGGATCAATACCACCCGGCATCACGTACTGGCCACCAGCCTCTATGATCTCAGCGCCAGAAGGCGCTTCTAGATCCGGCCCAACTTCCAGAATTTGGCCATCGACACATGTCACATCTGCGCGAATACTCTGATCGGCATTGACCACAGTGCCGCCTCGAATCAGGACAGACATTGGCTGCCTCCTATCATTTATCGAAATTACAAATCCAGTTCGGCAATTATCCCAAAACCTTAGCACACCCCTCAGCTATTCCATCAGTAAAATTGTCATATCTAATCTGACCAACAGGATCTCCATCAAGTTCCAAAATATACATACATGTTAATTTTGATTTAAGTTTTGAATCAAACCATTTTGAATGGGAATCGTATGGTATTTTGTCAACCGAAAAAGAGTTAACTCTGACGTCCGGGTCGTTGGCCCAACTCCAAAATAACAATTTATCTCCATCAACAGCGGACCTAACATGCAAAACTCCCTGTGTTGAATCAAGCTTAGAGTTGATCACCATATTCATGAATGTTCCGATCTCAAAACAAATTGGGCTCGTTCTCCATCAAGCCGGTCCAGCAAATTGGATTCCGTTAAAGCATCTGCACATATCCTCATCACGGTACTGTACACACGCAAGGTCTGATCGATGTCATCATGGCTGTGGCTATAACTCAGATTGTGTTCCCCAGAAAACAGCACACCACGTTTAAAGCATTCTTGTTGGAAAAGATTCTCTAGAATTATCCCCGAAGCGTCCAATGTATTTTTGAAGGAAACGGTAGATAGTGGACCTACACCAACACATTCAGTATTCTCAGAAATATCAAATTCATCAGCTAATACATTGTAGCCATCTCTCAGCCTACGTCCAACTTCCCAAAGATGGCTAGCTACATCTTGTGATCGCATCTCAACGATAGTTGTTTTCGCAGCTGAAAGGGAAAATGG